>Ga0247611_10003931_pt1 | contig 21335 bp, 19 predicted proteins | sample 177DNAGHGhighgp2_FD_192422 | JGI IMG/M metagenome (GOLD analysis project Ga0247611, IMG submission 192422) | Sheep rumen microbial communities from Palmerston North, Manawatu-Wanganui, New Zealand - 1770 DNA GHGhigh gp2 | ecosystem: Host-associated > Mammals > Digestive system > Stomach > Rumen... | reverse complement strand
CTTGCTGCCACGTTCAAGGCCCAGATCATTGAGAACATCTTCTATGACTTTGACAAGGCAATCCTGCGCGATGAGTCCAAATTGGCCCTGGACAGCATGGTCATGCTGCTGAAGGATCACCCCAATATCGTCATCGAGATGGCATCCCATACTGACCGCGTGGGTAGTGCCAAATACAATCAAGGCTTGTCGCAGCGTCGTGCTCAGAGTGTTGTGGATTACTTGATAGAAAACGGCATTCCCAAGGAACGCCTGAAACCTGCTGGCTATGGCGAGTCCCGTCCTAAGACGGTTACCAAGCGCATTCACAGCCAGTATCCCCAGTTTGAGGAAGGTGTAACACTCACCGAGGAGTTTATCAAAACATTGAGTAAGGAGGACCGGGAAGCCGCCGACCAAATCAACCGCCGAACCGAGTTCACCGTCCTTGACACCAGTTATGAGTATTAGTATAGGGGACTTCTATCAATTACCAAAATGTTATGATTAGTGTTGGTTGTATATCGTTGCTTTTTGGCATCTTTTGCCTTATCTTCTTGAACCATAGCTCGCTATGCTTCAGCGAAGCTAAGTCAAAATCTGCTCAAAAATCAATCGAAATCCAACTCAAGCTAATTTATAGAAGTCCCCTATAAGAAAAACCGCCTCACAGGGCGGTTTTTTCTTGATGATGCTGTATTCTGTTAAACAATAGATGCGTTAGCGTCCGATGCAGTAGTAGGTGAAGCCCATTTCTTCAAGTTCGTCACCGTCATAGACGTTGCGGCCGTCAATGATGAGAGGCGTATTCATCAGGCTCTTGACGGTCTGCCATGCCGGGATGCGGAACTGGCGCCACTCGGTGAGCAGGAGCACGGCATCAGCACCCTTGACGGCATCATACATGTCCAGACCGCAATACACGGTGCTCCAGCGGCGCTTGGTAGCGTTCATGGCGACGGGGTCATAGACGCGCACGTGACATCCAGCCTCCATCAGCATGTTGATCGTGTCAATAGATGGAGCAGCGGTCATGTCGTCGGTCTCGGGCTTGAAGCTGAGTCCCCACAGGGCAACGGTCTTGCCTGCCAGTTCACCCTTGAAGTGGTTGTTGAGCTTCTTGAACAGGATGCGCTTCTGGCGGTTGTTGACATTCTCCACTGCCTTGAGGATTTCCATGTCGTGATTGTGTTCACTGCCTATCTTGATCAGGTCGTTGATGTCCTGCGGGAAGAGCGTACCACCATAGCCACAGCCCGGGAAGATGTACTTGGGACCGATACGGCTGTCGGTGCCCACACCGTACCGCACGATGTTGACATCAGCACCCACGATCTCGCACAGGTTGGCGATCTCGTTCATGAAGCTCACGCGTGTCGCGAGCATCGAGGTGGCAGCATACTTGATCATCTCGGCAGTGCGGGTATCAGTATAGATGACGTTGCGGTTGTTGTGCATCAAGATGGTGCGGTACAGGCGTTCCATCGATTGGCGGGAGCTGATGGTCTCGGTGCCGATGACGATGCGGTCAGGCTTCATGAAGTCCTTGATGCCATTGCCCTCGGTCAGGAAGTCGGGATTGCTGGCCACATCAAACTTGATGTGGCTGGCCTGGCGTGCCTCCAGGGTCTCGTTGATGATTTTGGTCACATGCTGGGCTGTTCCCACAGGGACCGTTGACTTGATGACAAACACGCTGTAACGGGTAATGTAGTTGCCGAAGTCCTTGGCGATGTCCAGAATAGGCGTCAAGTCGGTAGAACCGTCCTCGCTTGCCTTTGTGTCGATGGCACAGAAGACGAAATCTTGGTCAACAAAACCTTGCTTATAGTCGCTCGAGAAGGTGAGCCGCTTGTCATTGACATTGCGGTTGATCATGTTGTCCAAGCCTGGCTCATAGATGGGTATGGCACCATAGACGAGACGATTAATCTTCTGGCTGTCACGGTCAACGCATGTCACATTAACACCCAGGTCGGCAAAGCACGTTCCACTGACCAGACCCACATATCCTGTCCCTACTATTGAAACATTCATAATGCTCTCGATGTTTATATGTTATTATCTGCTATAACGCGAGTAATCAATCGGCAAATTTACAAAGTTTTTATTGATATTTCTTGCGTTTATGAAAAAAAATCTCTATGTTTGCACATTCTAAAAATCTTGTGCATCGACTTATCAACTTGTTTAACCAATCATAAAATCGTTTGAAACTATGAAGAAGTATTTAGCAGAATTAGTGGGTACATTTGTGCTGACGTTCTTGGGTTGTGGTGCAGCCGTAGCCTTGGGCTGTGGATCTGACACGGCTTCGGTTGTGGGAACAGCTATCGCCTTCGGTCTGGCCGTGGTTGCTATGGCCTACACCATCGGTGGCATTAGCGGTTGCCACATTAATCCTGCCATCACGCTGGGGTGTTTCTTGAGTGGCCGTATGAATGCCAAGGATTGTGGCATGTACATGGTTTTCCAGGTGATCGGTGCCATCCTGGCTGCTGCTGCTCTGGCAGGCATCGTTGGAACTATGGGTGCTGATGGCATCATCACGACCAAGACGGGTGCTAACGCATGTGCCTTCGGCGTGACCAATGGCTTGATTGTGGAAATTGTGTTGACCATGATTTTTGTTCTTGTCGTGCTTGGCGCTACCGCCAAGACCAATGGTGCCACCAACAATTTTGCTGGCTTGGCCATCGGTCTGTCGCTTATCCTGATTCACCTGGTGGGCATCCACTTCACTGGTACATCGGTTAACCCCGCCCGTTCCATCGGCCCGGCCTTGTTCGAGGGCGGTCAAGCCTTGAGCGACCTGTGGGTATTCATCGTTGGTCCTCTGGTGGGTGGCGCACTTGCAGCCTGCATCTGGAAGATTATTGACTGCGACTGTGACAAGAAAGCTGAGTAAAATAGATATTGTCTGATTACTTAATAACTCATTATGAACTACAAGATTATTGACATCGAGGGCATTGGTGACGCTTATGCTCCCAAATTGATTGCCGAGGGTATCGAGACCGTTGAGCAGCTGCTTGACCGTTGTGCAGCTCCAGCTGGTCGCAAGGAAATCGCCGAGAAGACCGGCATCAGCGAGAAACTGATCCTCAAGTGGACCAATCACGCCGATCTGTTCCGCATCAATGGCATCGGCCCGCAGTTTGCCGAGTTGCTTGAGGCTGCCGGCGTTGACACCGTTAAGGAACTGCGCCACCGTGTGGCCGCCAACCTGGCCGCCAAGGTAGCCGAGGTCAACGAGGAGAAGCACCTGTGTGGCCGCGTCCCCGCCGAGGTTGAAATCCAGAAGATGATCGACCAGGCCAAGGAACTTGAGCCCCGCATGACCTACTAAACTGTCTATCGACAACCTGACAAATCAAGCCGCCTTGGAGCACATGCTCGAGGCGGCTTGCCGTTATTTCTTGAGAATCCATTTTAATGGATTAATCCCACCAGAAGTACCAGTACCGTGATTGTCTCAACATCTGTTCCTGGGTGTTGATGTTCCCGACTCCCTGTGTGACAATATCTTCGTCATAGGCAAATTGCTCCTCAGCAAGGGTGGCGGCGCGGTCGTCGTCAACGGGCTTGGGGACTCGGTAAATGATGAAATCGGAGCCGATCACCATGGGGATGGCCTCATACTCCTCATGCCAGTATCTGGCGACGGCAAGATGGGTGTCGGCATCGGGACAAGCGTTCCAGTCGCCGTAGGGGCACCAGGCGAACACTTGCCAGGGGTGTTGCACCGGAATTTCGGCCAAAATGAGGTCGTGTACGGTTTTTCCGCTTTCGTCCCACAGGATTCCAGTAAAGCAGTCGTTGGAGACGTTCTTGTAGGCCGGTTCCGACCTGAACTGCTGCCAGCCAGGATTGCCTTCCTGGTTATAGTCCTTAATGTACTGCTGGAGCAAGCTGTTCAGTATTTCCTGTCCTGACTCGGCATCCTCGTTGAGCAACATCTTCCTCAGCCCTTTCAGCATCTCGTCAAAGGGCAGATCCCCGTCCACCATGTCCTCCCTTTCAAATCCCATGTTGGACATCAGGCACTCAAAGAGGTTCACATCGATGGTGAAGTAAACTGGAACAAACCCCTTGGTCTTGCCCGAATCACACGCCTGCTGGTAAGCCTCCATGATGGTTTGTCGGTCTTTGCCCTTTGAGAATAGTTGGTAGGGACAATCCATCAATGTTATCATGTCCTCGATCAGTTGTTCCTCATCGGGTGGGATGGCATCAGTTGGCGTTTGAGCTTTTGCGAGGCAATAGCGGCTTGCAAGATAAATGCCAAGAATGACAACAACGATGGCAATGATCAGATAGAGTTTGTCCATGATTTAGGCTTTGGATGAGTTCAGGGTATGGTGAGTTCGCCGCACATGTCGCTGACCATGTATTTCTTGACCATGCTGGGCGAGTACTTCATGCCGAAGAGGAACATCATCTTGGTGATGGCGGCCTCGCTGGTCATGTCAAACCCGCTGATGACACCGGCTCCCAGGATCGTGTTGCCTGTCTCATAGAGCGTGCAGTTCACGCCGCCGTTGACACACTGGGTCACGTTGACGATGACAACACCACGGTCCACCGCCTCACGGATGCGCTCAATAAACCAAGGGTGGCTGGGCGTGTTGCCTGCGCCATAGGTCTTGAGGACGATGCCCTTGATGCCGGGGGCATGCAACAGGTAGTCCAGCGTCTGCTCGGTCATGCCGGGGTTGAGCTCTAAGAACATGACGTTGGTGTCCATGTCGGTGCACACCCTCAACGGGCGCGGTGGCATCTTCCTCAGGCTGGCCTCGTTGTACTCGATGTCAAGACCGATTTCGGCCAGTTCGGGATAGTTGAAGCTCTTGAAGGCATTGAAGTTGTCGGCACTCATCTTGGTGGCACGGTTGCCACGCCACAGGTAGTTCTCAAACAAGATGGCCACTTCCTGCACCCGTGGACGTCCTTTCTCATCGACTGCGGCAGCCACCTGCAGGGCGGTGATGAGGTTCTCCTCGCCGTCGGTACGCACCTCGCCGATGGGCAGCTGTGAGCCAGTGATGATGACGGGCTTGCTCAGGTTCTCGAGCATGAAACTCAGTGCCGATGCCGTGAAAGCCATCGTGTCGGTGCCGTGCAGCACGACAAAGCCGTCATAGCGGTCATAGTGTTCCTCGATGGCCAGTGCGATGTCGCGCCAGTGCGACGGATCCATGTTGCTGCTGTCGATGGGCGGATTGAACTGGATGTTCTCAATGTCATATTGTAACTTCTTGACCTTGGGCACATTGTCCATCAAGTGCGAGAAGTCAAACGGCTGCAGGGCATGGGTCTCGGGATTCTCGATCATGCCGATGGTGCCACCTGTATAGATAATGAGTATTTTGGGACGTTTCATTGTATTGTTAATGGTATGATTGTCTATTATTTATCGGTTGATTGTTGGTTCATGAGCTCCAAGCCGCGGCCGAACGCCTTGTCAAAGAAGAACAGATGATAACCAAGTGAATTTACCCAGTAGTCCCAGCTGTGGCGGCCGGGGCGCACCGTGAAGTCATGGTCTATGCCCATCTCTACCATCTTGTCATGCAGGGCGATATTGTTCTTGATGAAGATGTCGTTCAGTCCGTCATCAATGATGATGTTCTGGGCGGGTTTGAGAGGGCTGTTCTTCACCAGATCCAACTGGTTGCACACGGCGTGGTCATGCCACCGCTGTGGGTTGCTCTCGTAGTCGCCCAGGCGGGCCTTGATGTGCCATCTGTCGGTGAACTGGGTGATATCCATGTTGCCACTCATGCTGCCGCATGACCAGAACACGTCAGGGTGACGGAAGGCGAGGAATAGCGCACCGTGGCCACCCATGCTCAGGCCCGTGATGGCGCGCATGTAGCGGTTGGCATAGGTGTGGTAATGGCTGTCGATATACTCCACAAGTTCCTTGCTCACGTAGGTCTCGAACTGCATCTTGGGGTCAATCGGCGAGTCAAAGTACCAGCTGTCCTGTCCGTCGGGACACACGATGATGACCTCATAGAGGTTGGATAGATGTTGCAAGTCGGTCTTTTTTGACCAGTCGCTGTAACAGCCTGTGGCACCATGCAGCAAGTAGAGCACGGGATACCTGACGTCGTGGCATGCTCCATCGGCCGAAAGCCGGTAATCGCTGGGCACGACAACAACGTTTTTGATGGCGCGGCCCATCGCTTGGCTCATCACCTCAATGGTATCTACTTGGGACCCTTCGTCGGGAACTGCCATCTCAAGGGCACCTTTGTCGTTAGGTACCGTGTGGGCACATGCAGTCGTTGCCATGAACATCATGGCGGCAACCAGCGTCAGCGGTAACAATAAGGCTCGTTTCATCACTTCTCTATTTTTTAAGCGGTCGTTTTTTCTTGAAAAAATCGGTCATCAACTTGCTGCACTCGTCGGCGAGGATGCCTCCTGTGACAACAGTTTTGGGGTGGAAGGGGGTAGCGCACATCGTGTGGTAGCCTCGCTTGTCGTCGCTGGCACCATAGACGATGCGAGGAATCTGGCTCCACGCCAGGGCTCCAGCACACATCAGGCATGGCTCAACGGTGACATAGAGTGTGCAGTCAGTCAGATACTTGCCGCCCAGGGTGGAGGCTGCGGCAGTGATAGCCTGCATCTCGGCGTGGGCGGTGACGTCGGTCAGGGCTTCGGTCAGGTTATGTCCGCGGCCGATCACGCGACCCTTGCACACGATGACTGCACCGATGGGCACCTCGTCACGCTCCAGTGCCTTGTGGGCCTCGTCCAGCGCCATGCGCATGTATTTAATGTCAATCTCGTCGGCTTTCATCAGTTCAATAAGATTTTACGCACCGTGTTACCCACCTTGACGATATAGACACGTGGTCCGGGCAGGCTGATCCAGCTGTTGTTGGCAGGATGTTCATACCACAAGTTGCCATACACGTCATAGATGAACGTCCACAGCCCGTGGGTATCGCCGCCGATGTAGATGGTACCGTCGATTCCCACGATCTTGAACTCATCTTCAGGCCTTGTCTCTATCTCCTCAATGGCGGCGGGTTCTGAAGTCGCTACCAGTTCCAGGCTTTCCTCGTCACGCATCAGCGTGGTGGGCACTACCAGATAGTCGGTGCTCTTGGCTCCGATGGGCAGGTAGTAGTGGTCGGCAGCGGTGATAGCCAGCAGGTACCCGTCTGGACCGTATATCTTGTAGGCCAGGCTGTTGCCCAGCGTCAATTCTGTCCAGCTTTGTCCCACCTTCTCTTGTTGCATGGTGGGCAGCACGGCAATTCCTTCATCAATCCATAGTGAGAACATCTCCTCGTCGCCCCATGTGCCGTCATCCTGATAACGTTGTGACGTGGTGGCATCAGGCAGCATCACATGGATTTCGTCACAGCCCTCAAATGTGTCATCTCCCATCGTCAAGGGTGGGGTAGATGCATCACAATAGATTTCATTTAGATTGTTGCAATAGGCAAACGCCCTGTCTCCGATAGTCTGCAACTTGTAGGGCAGGAAAACAGTATGCAGGCGGGAGCAGTCTTCAAATGCCCCCTTGCCGATGTCGGTAACGCCTTCGGGCAGCACCACATTGGTCACTGCGGTGCCGGCAAGCATGTAGCGGCTCACGGCCTTCAATCCCAAGGGCAGGGTGATGTCGGTCAAATCTTCGGCATCGGCAAATGCTGCCTCACCGATCATGGTCACGCTATTGGGAATCTGTACCTGAGTCACCCCCGACCTCCAGAAAGCTCGTGGAGCGATAGCTGTCACGTTATAGTTCACGCCATCGCAATAAACTTTCTCGGGCAGGATGATGCAACCCTGATAGTGATTGGCGCCCTCATAGTAGGCAGGCGCGACAGCCACTTGCGTATCGCTGATGATATTGTAATAGATGCCGCCGGCCACGATATCCTGTCCATGCCCCGTCAAGGCACAGCACAGTAGCACCGCCGCCAGGCACCAGATTTTCGTACAGAGGGACGGTTCTTTTGTACGAAAATCGGAAGAATTTTCGTACAAAAGAACCGTCCCTCTGTACGAAAAGTCGCTATTGATGTTATTCCTCTGAATCATTCTCTATAGTAAACGCGCTTGACGCGTGGTGATACACTGGTTAGTATTTCGTAGGGGATGGTGCCACGTGCCTCGCTCAATTGTTCGACGGGCAGATGTTCACCGAAGATTTCTACCGTATCTCCCGTCTTGACAGTGGGCACATCGGTAACGTCGATCATCACGGCATCCATGCAGACGTTGCCCACCGTGGGACACAAGACACCGTTAACCCACATGCTGGCGCGTCCGTTGCCGAAGTGGCGGTCAAAGCCGTCGGCATAGCCGATGTTGACCGTCGCGATGCGGCTGTCGCGCTGGAGCACACCATGACGTCCATAACCCACAGTCGTGCCCGCGGGCCAATCCTTGACACTGATAATGATGGAACGTAATGCCGAGACGGGCATGAGGGTGTCCTCACTGCCGTCAGAGAGCGTGCGAATGCCGTAGAGCCCGATGCCGATGCGTACCATATCATACTGGTGCTCAGGAAACCGGACAATGCCGCTGGTATTGAGGATGTGCCGCATGATGTAGTGGTCAAACTCTTGCTGGAGCTGTTCGCTGCAAGCGTCAAAGTAGTCAAACTGTGCCTGGGTGTAAGCATCCTGACTGGGCTCGTCGGCAACACTCAGGTGAGAGAATACCGAGGCTGGCGTGATGACGTCTTGTTCCTTGAGAAGAGTGATGAGTTCGGGCAACTGTTCGCGAGTAAATCCCAGACGGTGCATGCCGCTGTCTATCTTGATGTGTACATTGAACCCTTGCACGCCATAGCGCTTGCCTTCCTTGATGAGGTCGCGTGCCATGTCGAGGCTATAGAGCTCAGGCTCCAACTGGTACTGGAACATGGCCTTATAGTTCACGCCGTTAGGGTTAAGGACAATGACGGGCATGGAGATGCTTGCCTTGCGCAGTTCCACTCCTTCATCTTGGACGGCGACGGCGAGGTAGTCACAGCCGCAGTCCTGCAATGTCTTGGCTATCTCATAGCTGCCAGCGCCATAGCCACTGGCCTTGACCATGCCGATGGTCTTGGTGCTGGGCTTGATGAGTGACTTGAAGAACTTGAAGTTGTGGGCCAGGGCGTTGAGGTCAACTTCCATGACCGTGATGTGCTGCTTGGCTTCAAGCATATCGATAATCTGGCTGAAACCGAAGCTGGGGTCTCCCTTGATGAGGACGGTCTCGTCCTCAAAGTCCCCCTTGGCGACATCGTTGATGAAGTCTTGGGTATCGTGGTAGAAGCGCCCATGAGGCAGCCCCTCAAAATAGTTGCTGTAGCGGCACATTTCCTTGCCGATGCCGATCAGGCGGTCAACACGCTTGGTCTTGAGCAACTCGCTCACGCGGATGTAGAGTTCATCACCGGTGTAGCTCTCGGTAGCAAGGTCGCTCAAGATGACCGTGCAAGGCCTGTTGCCAGCGCGTCGTGTCATGAAGTTGAGGGCTGGCGTCAAGGAGTAGTAGTCGCTGGTATAGCTGTCCACGATGACGGTGCAGTTGTTGACGCCCTCGATGACGTTGAGGCGGGTGCCCACGGGGGTGAGAGCAGCCATGCGCTGGCTGATGGTTTGGCGGTCGATGCCCATCTGCAGGAGCACAGCCAGGCAGGTGATGGCATTGTCCATGTCGCGGTCGGCAGTGAAGGGGATGGTCACGCTTCCCGGTTCGTCCTTGAAGGAGTATTTCAGTGTGATGCTCTTGTCGTTGCGCTCGGTATTCTCGATCTGTAGCGGTGCCTCACAATGCTTGCGAGACCATGACATGCCCATGGCCACATCGCTCTCGAGCAGTGGGGCGATGGTGTGGGTCACCAGTGGGTCGTCGGCACAATAGACGATGCTCTCGCAGTTGAAGAGGATCTTGGCCTTCTCCTGCGCCTTCTGTTCCATCGAGGCAAAGCCGTCGTTGTGCTCACTGCCCAGGTTGGTGATGATGCCGATGGTGGGCCTGATCATGGCCTGCAGGTTGTCCATCTCGCCAGTTGTCGAGATGCCTGCCTCGATGATGGCAAGATCGGTGTTGTTGTCAATCTCCCACAGCGACAAGGGAACTCCAATCTGGGAATTGTAGCTGCGTGGAGACCTCACGATGCGGTAGTCATCTTTCAACAACTGGTACAGCCACTCCTTGACGGTCGTTTTCCCACGACTGCCTGTGATGCCGATGACCGGCAACTCACGGAAGCGTCGCCGGTGGAACGTCGCCAGTGCCTGCAAGGCGTCCAGCGGAGACTCCACAGCAATATAGTTGGCACCCCAGCACTCGGGCAAGGCGTAGTAGTCACTGGCAACAACAAAGTTGCGTACCCCCTTGGCAAACAGGTCGGGGATATAATTGTGGCCGTCGCCAGCCTCGGTGCGCAGGGCAAAGAAGATGGTTTCCTCGGGCTGCACCAGGGAGCGCGAGTCGGTGAGCAACTGGCTCACGATGGCATCAGGATCAATGATGCGGCCCCCGGTCACGCACAGCACATTGGTTATTTCGGTAATGGAATAGTTCATTGGCGGTTAAGTACGTTTAGAAGTTCAGGATGGTTAGCGAGATAGGGATACTCCTTGATGAGGTTGCGCACCACGCTGGCTGTATCGGCATTGAAGCGATCCACCGTCTCGCGGTTGGCACTCATGGGGCGGTGCTGCATCCGCTTGTGGATGCGTTCGCACCGTGCTACAGCAAGTCCGCTGCGGTCATCGAGATAGGAAGCCTGGAAGGCTTGCCAGATGTATTCCACTGCCACATCGCTGGGATGCACCATGTCGCTGGCATAGAAGCGATAATCGCGCAGGTCATCCAGCATGATTTCATAGGAGGGGAAATAGTCGCAGTAGTCGCGATGACCCGCTATGGCTTCATGGATGGCGATGAGCAGTGAAGCTTTGCTCAACGAGTTGGTGCCCAGCCCATCAGCGATGTGGCGGATGGGGCTCACCGTGAAGATGATCCTCAATTGCGGATTGAAGGTGTGCAGCGAGGTGATCATGTCGTCCAGCACCTGTACCATCTCGGTGATGGTTGACATCTTGCGCTCAAACTCATGTTGAGGCACCTTGTGACAGTTGGCGACGACTTGGCTTGTAGCCTTCAAGCGATAGACGATGGCTGTGCCCAGGGTAATCGTGAGTAACTGCGCCTCACCGAGCGCTTTGTGCCCTTGCTCAATGCGCTGGTTCATTCGGTCGATAGTCGCTTGCTTGTCGGGCAGCGAGTAGCGAGAATGGAAGTCATAACTGTTCCACACGCCACCTTGCAGGAACAGGTCACGGCCGGCAACCGGTTCATTGTTGATGAGCCGATGCACTGCACTGGCGATGCTCAACGGGTTGTAGAGCGTTCCCATCGGGTTGACCGTGGCATTGAATAGCGCACCCTGCATCTTGGCACCGATGTTGTCGCTGAAACACGACCCCAAGAGCACCACTTTGTCGCTGTGATGCAGCCAACTGCGGTTCTCGCCGGTCTTTACTGTCGTCCTGAATTCCATCTGAAACTTAAAAAATGGTTGTTTTAACCAGCAAAGATAATGGTTTTTTGGTAAAATGGGCTCATGTCAACGACATTATTTATAAATAGTGCCATTTTTTTGTTTTCAAATAGGATTGTTATGCAGGCAGGAGGTTTCAATTTGAAGAAGGCGAAAATGAGTAAAAAGAATGTCTATAAAAAGTGTACAAATTATTCAAGATGAAAAGTTTTTTTTGAAAAAATCTTATAATCTATCAATTTTTTTTGAAAATTGTTGTATCTTTGTGGCGTCGCAAGCCCCAGATGTGATTTAACGAATTGCTTATAGACTGTTAATTAGCATGTTCTTGCGCCCTGGTTTAATAGAGAAAAAAAGAGATTAACAATTATAAAACTATAGACATTATGGCAACAAAACTTGATTCACTGGATTATAAGATCTTAAAGATGCTTTCACTGAATGCCCGCAAACCCTACCTTGAAATCGCTCGCGCGTGCAATGTGTCGGGTGCCGCTATCCATCAGCGCATTCAGAAGTTATATAACATGGGTGTCATCAAGGGTTCTATCTCGCTGATTGATCCCGCTTCAGTCGGCTATCAGACGTGTGCCTACATCGGCTTCTTCTTGAACGATCCGTCCAAGTTTGACGAGGTGGTGTCGAGGCTCAAGACTGTCCCCGAGGTGGTTGAGTGCTACTTCACGACTGGCAAGTATGACCTGTTCATCAAGCTGTATGCCCAGAACAATGATCACCTGCTGCAAGTCATCCATGACCGCTTCATGAAGATGGGCCTGGGGCGCAGCGAGACGCTGATCACCTTCAAGGAAGTGTTTAAACGCCAGATTCCCATCGAACCCGATGGTGAAGATGCTTAAATATAGTAGTAATATCAAGGGGGCGTGATAATCGCTCCCTTTTTAGAGGACTTCTATCAACATAAAGTACCAACATTTCGGTAATTTATAGAAGTCACCTTATATAGTTTCAGGTTTCAACAAATAGGTTAAGATGATGAAAAACATGGAATCAGAAGCCTTATCGCTTCAAGAACAAGCGTGGCTGGAAACAGCCAGACAGATGACTCGCGAGGCAGGCGAGGTGCTGAAAAAGCACTTTCGCCGTCGTGACCTCTCGATCGAGGACAAGGGTAGTGCCTATGACATCGTGACCGAGGCCGACAAGGGCAGCGAGCGTATCATCCTGGACACCCTGCACGCCCGTTACCCCGACCATGCCATCCTGAGTGAGGAGAGTGGCGATGACCACCGTGCAGCCAGCTGCCAGTGGGTCATCGACCCGCTGGATGGCACTGTGAACTACAGTGCTGGTATTGCCACCTATTGCATCTCCATCGGCTTGAAGGTGGATGGAGAGACGCGATTCGGCTATGTGTATGCCCCGACACTTGGCGAGGAGTTTTGGGCAGTCAAGGGCAAGGGGGCGTTTGGCCCCTATGGCCGTTTGCAGGTCAAGGCGACGACCGAGTTGCAGCGTGCCGTCATTTCGACAGGTTTCCCCTATGACAAGGCCACCAATCCCGACAACAACTTGGACCGTTTTGCCCAGGTCATGCCTCGGGTGAGAGGCATCCGACGCCTTGGCTCGGCAGCGATGGACCTGTGCTATGTCGCTGCTGGCTGGCTTGACGGCTACTGGGAACTCAACCTCAAGGAGTGGGATGCCTGTGCTGGCGAACTCATCGCCCAGGAGGCGGGAGCTGTCGTCACACGTTATCGCAACGATCACGGCATCTGCATCCTCGCGGCCTGTCCCGGCGTCGCTCAGCAACTGCTGGAACTGGTGGTGTGAAGGCTCCCCTGTAGTAAAAAACTGAAAACCCAAGGCTGGAAACTAAAAACTTATTACTACCTTTGCAGCCAATTGAAATTGAAAATATAACAGAATAATGGATAACAACAAGAAGATTGTTTTAAGCGGAATACGTCCCACAGGACAGCTCCACTTGGGTAACTACCTGGGAGCATTGAGTAACTTTGTGAAGATGCAGAACGAGGGCAAGTATGACAGTTACTACTTCATCGCCGACCTGCACGCCCTCACGACCAACCCCGACCCCAAGGAGTTGCACACCAACGTGCGCCACATCCTGGCCGAATATCTGGCCGCCGGATTGGATCCCGAGAAATCAACCATCTTTGTGCAGAGCGATGTACCCGAGGTGAGCGAGATGTATCTGCTGCTGAACATGCACGTGGGCATCGGTGAACTGATGCGCACCGCAGCCTTCAAGGACAAAGCCCGCAAGGCACTGGGCATCACGGCTCCAACCCAGGGCGATGACGATGAGGATGTGGCCAAGGAGATCATCGGTGCCAGCACCAACAAGCGCGTGAATGCCGGTCTGTTGACCTATCCCACGCTGATGGCTGTGGATATCCTCATCCAGCGTGCCGATTTTGTGCCCGTGGGCAAGGATCAGGAGCAGCACCTGGAGTTGACACGCCGTTTTGCCCGTCGCTTCAATTCGTTCTACAAGACCGAGTACTTCAAGGAGCCGCAGAACTTTAACTTCGGTAGCGCACCCGTCAAGGTGCCTGGCCTGGATGGCAGCGGCAAGATGGGCAAGAGCGAGGGCAACTGCATCTATCTCGTCGATGAGGAGAAAGCCATCCGCAAGAAGGTGATGCGTGCCGTCACCGACGGTGGCCCCACCGAGCCCAACCAGCCGATGGCTGAACCGGTCCAGAACTTGTTCACCATCCTCAAGCTCGTCGGCACCCCCGACAAGGTGGAGTATTTCACCGAGGCCTACAACAATTGCTCCATCCGCTATGGCGACCTCAAGAAGGAGATTGCCGAGGACATCGTGGCACTGACCACCCCCATCCGCGAGCGCATCCTTGACATCGAGAACGATAGTGCCTATCTGCACCGCGTCCTGGAGATGGGAGCCGAGCGTGCCCGTGCCCGTGCCAGCAAGACCCTGGCCGACGTGCGTGAAATCATGGGCATCACCAAGTTCTAACAGTTCTCTAAAGACCCTAAAGACCTTAAGGTCCCTAAGGTCTTTAATGACCTTAATGAGCGATGCGAGGGTACATCGAGGATAAGGAATTTGGCAAGATTTATGTGGAACTGCGCCGAGGCATGACCTCGGTGCGGTTCACTTATCATGCCGACGGACAGTTGCTGATGCGGGCGCCCCTGGGCGTCTCGGTGGCAGACTTGCAGCGCATGGTCGATATCAACCGTGAACGCTTGCGCCGCTTACCTTGTCCCGATAAAGTGTCATTCGGCTTCGGACAGATCATAGAGTGCTACAAGTGCCGCGTCCTCATTGAGCCCCAGAACCGTATGCCTGGCTATATCCTCAATCATTGGGAGGGTGATACCCTGCACCTGCAGGTCCATGAAAGTGCCGACCTTGACAATGATGGCGTCAAGCGCACGATATCAAGTGTCATAGGGCGGGCGATGGAGGTTCAGGCCCATGCCGCCCTATTGCCATTTGCCGGGCGGGTGGCTGCCGAGTTGGGGCTCAAGCCTGCTGGCTTTGAGGTCGGTCGTGGCATGAGGAAGCTGGGGCACTGTACTGCCAAGAAGGTGATCCAGCTCTCCCGTAACCTCATGTTCATGCCCGAGCCACTCATCCGTTACATCATCTGCCACGAGCTGGCCCACTTGACCCACATGAACCATTCCCCCGAGTTCCACGCCTTGTGCGACCAATACACAGGCGGTCACGAAAAAGACCTTGAGCAACAACTCCGCCACTTCCGCTTCCCCATCCTCAAGTAACCTCAGACGACCCTTCTCCATTATCAGACAACAGAAACAACAAAAACATCTTTTATTTGCCCCTATATGGGCTTTAAATTTGTACAAAACCTTTGCAAATTTAAAATCCAACTTTAAAATTGTACAATATTTCTTGCAAATTTAAAGTTCTGTTTGTAATTTTGCGGTCTAATAACCGAATTATGATACACCGCAATCTACAATCAACTCTTGAGCGACTTGTCACCAAGTATCCCGTTATCACTTTGACAGGTCCGCGACAGTCTGGGAAGTCAACCCTGTTGAAGCACGTTTTCCCTGATTATCGATATATTTCCCTTGAGGATTTGGACATGAGAGAGTTTGCCTTGAATGATCCTCGTGGTTTTCTCAATTCTTTCCCTCATCACGTGATTCTCGATGAAGCTCAACGTGTCCCTTCGTTGTTCTCTTATATTCAGACCCATGTGGATGAAGCGGATGAGCCGGGTATGTACCTCTTGGCTGGTTCCCACAATTTCCTGCTCATGGAAAGCGTTAATCAGACCCTGGCCGGTCGTACTGCAATTCTCAAGTTGTTGCCCTTTTCTCGCGGTGAGATGCAGGAAGGTGGAGTATTGCCTGTTGCCATCAATCAGCAGATTTACTATGGAGCATATCCACGATTGTATGACAAAGGCTTGGCTCCTGATGAGTTTTATCCTTATTATATTCAGACTTACGTTGAACGCGACGTGAGGCAACTGAAGAGTATTGGGGATTTGAGCAGATTTACTCGTTTTATAAAGTTATGTGCCGGTCGCATTGGTCAACTGCTCAACCTGTCGTCGCTGGCAGTCGAGTGCGGTGTCTCAGTACCGACGGTCACGGCGTGGCTATCGGTGCTTGAGGCCAGTTACATCTGCTACTTGTTGCGGCCTGATTGGAACAATTTTGCCAAACGGTTGGTCAAGAGCCCAAAACTCTATTTCTACGATACGGGACTTGCATGTTCCTTACTGGATATCAAATCTCCTGAGCAGCTTGATCTCCATTTCTCGCGGGGTGCGCTGTTTGAGAACTTGGTTATTAACGAATTCGTGAAAAAAGCGTGGAATCAAGGGCAAGAAACCGACCTTCGCTTCTGGCGCGACAGTCAAGGCAATGAAGTCGATCTTCTCGTCTTTGATGCAGGTCAGCCTATGGCCTATGAAATCAAATCAGGCGAGACATTTCACTCTGATTTTTTCAAAGGTTTGACCAAATGGGCTGCACTTGCTGGTGTCGATACAGACCACCTGCATGTCATCTATGGCGGACAACAAAGCATAGCCACCTCCAGCGGTCAATTGATGACTCTTAACGATATCAGTAAGTAGATGATAATGTCTGCAAATTGTATATTAATAGTGGATTAGAATTAAATAAAATACAGCAAATTCTTGTTATATATATATTAACTTTGCGGACAGAAAAGATTTATCCGCTATTGTTTAATTATAAATTATTTGTCTATATGAAAAAGTTAATACTCTTTTTGTTGGGTCTATTATTGACCGAAACCGTCTGGGCACATGATGCAGCAGAATTTCAAGTGGCTCCCGCTTTGGTTGAAAATGGAGTGGTGAATGAATCTGTTGATGAACAAAATGATCCTCATGAGAGTGGATGTTGGATGGTTTTGCGTGACCGATTCAACCGTGAGGTGTGGTATCAACTGGAGCGTATTGAATGGGGTGATGGTCTCATCGATTATATAACGACTCTTGGATTTCATTATTCAATCTATGGCGGCTTTGATCCTGAGACGATAGCTCTTGATCCTGATGCGAGGCCTAAGGTTCCATGCTATATTGTCATTGATGGGATTAGGTATGGCGCTCCATCTCCAAATGAAGAACCAGTTTACGGGAATCCCTTAGAGAATCTGCTTATTGAGAGCGATAACTGCTATGGAATCCCTGTAGGTTATTATTATACGATCGGTTTAAATGAAGACAATGAAAGTGGCGAGTTGTTTTTAACGGTAGCAAAAGGGTTTAGTGGGGCCGGTTTTGAGGTCAATGAAAATCCTGCCGATTATATCACGGGTGATGTGGATAGCAATGCCAGGGTGAATATCGAAGATGTAACCACGATGATTGCCTACTTGTTGTGTGGAAATGTCACACCGTTCAGAGCTGTTAATGCCGACGTGGATGGTAGTGGTAACATCAATATTGATGATGTGACAGCTACCATCAACTACCTGCTCAGCGGCAGATGGTAATGTTTGTTTTGTGCTCAAAACAAAATCTTGCAAAAATCGTTTGATATAGAAAACGATTTTGGGGATGAGAGTCAATCGGTGAAAGGCAAAACAATAAGTACAATAAATACAAAGTTCTGAAATTGAGAAGATTGTATTTATTGTACTTATTGTTTTCCTTTTAGAAAGGGCTTGTTGTGGAGTAGAATCAGTGGATGGTGACCTGGGTGGCACCGAAGCCGTACTCGCGGAAGCTGGCGTCCTGGGCGGTGCAGCGCGGGTAGCGACGCTTGAGCTCGCTGAGGAGGTGCTGGCGCAACTTGCCCTCGCCCTTGCCGTGGATAAAGACGATGCGCTGGCCGTGTTTGCTCAGGTTGGCGTCCATCACCTCGCGGAACTTGTCCATCTGGTACTCCAGGATGGCACCCGGTGTCATGCCATTGAGGTTGTCCAGCAATGCCGAGATGTGCAGGTCCTGAACGATGATGCCGTTGTTATCGACCTTCTTTTGGACCGGCTTGCGCTGGGGGCGGTCGAGGCGTTTCTTCTCCTTCATGGCACGCTCCAATTCGCCACTGTCAATGTGCATCATGCGGGCGGGACGGTCGTTGGTGACGATTTCTACCGCGATGACCGGCACGTCAAAGTAGGGGTTCTCATGGAAACAATGCACTTTGTAGAACTTGGTCACGTCGAGGCGTTGCTCAACGAGGGCGGGATTCTTGAGTTTGAAGCCCTTGCCCTGCTTGAAGGCGACATATTGCACGGCGACGTGGGTCATGTCGTTGAGGTCATCGTGACCGAACTCTTCCAGCTCCACCTGGATGTTGGGCTCCACGATGCCGTGATAGCGGGTCTTCCATTCGCCCTCGCCGTCGCCACGCGTCATGTAGGTGAAGTATAGGAAATAGTTGCTGTCGTTGACCAGCGTGGCGTAGAACGTGGTGGTGTTCAAGTGCTTGATCTCGCGGGCCTCGTAGCCCAGCACGACGTTGAGCACCTCGCCCTCGGGCGTCTCCTCGATGGGCAAGGTTACTTCGGGCTCCGCCTTAGGCCTGGGGGCAGGCTTGTCAGGTTCTACCATGCGGGTGCGGATGTCGAGTGGGCGCTCGTAGGCCGACGCCTTGGTGCCTGCTTGGCCCACGACGACCAGGTCCTTTTCCAGCGCAGGGCGCTCAAAGCCGTCCTCGTCCTCCACATAGACATTTTTACCGTCAATCCTGGACACTCTGCCGCCTCCCACGTCATTGAGGAAGCGCACGATATCGTTAACCTTTACTTTCATGATGATTTTGTCGTTTGATTTAGGCTGCAAAGTTACAAAAAAATGCTGATTGATGTAATAATGAGAATGCGCTTAGCGTTTCATTCAGAAACTGAACATAATAAGATTGAGATGAAGAAAGTTACTTTATTGTTAGTGTTGCTGGTATCAGCAATGATGGGTAATGCCCAGGAGGTCATCGAGGTGGCTCCTGCGCAGATTACTGAAGTTGAGGGATTTAACCCTGCTGCCAAGCGGGTGTATGCCCAGTTGTCGTGCGAGGGACAGTTGTTCAGCACCAAGGTGAAGGTGTCGATTGACTTTGGCCAAAGCACATCGTGGCTGAGCTCCATGAGCGAGTCCAGGCTTGTAGATAAGGATGGTAAGGAAATCAAGTTCAACTCGATGATTGACGCGTTGAATTACCTGACGCAGTTCGGGTGGCGTTTCGCCCAGGCCTACGTCGTGCCCAACGGCAGCGGCAGCAAGGACAGTATGTCAGTTAGCGGCACGACCTACTGGATTCTCTACAAGGATGTGGATGACTACAGCCAGATTACTGAAGGCTTCACCACCAGGCGCCAACTCCGAGGCAACTAAACACCATCGCCTGAAACAAGAATCGGCCTAAAGGCCGAGAAATCAAACAAAATGATTAGTGGCATCCACCGAGCAGTGGGTGCCACTAGTCCTATACCTAAAGCCTAAAACCTAAAACCTAAAACCTAAAGCCTAAAGCCTAATACTTGTGATCGGTGTTGTTGAGCTCGTCGGTGGTGAGTTTCTTGCGATCCATCTTGTACCAGCAGTAGGCGATATAGGCCAGCACGAAGGGCACGAGGATTGACACCACGCTCATCACAGTGAGGGTGAACTCGCTGGAAGAGCTATTGCGCAGCGTGAGCGAGCTCTGCACGTCGAGCAACGAGGGCAGATAGGCCGTGTTGTTGTAGCCCACGACCCAGAACAGCGTCAGCACTACCAGCACTGTGCCGATGCCTGCGGGCCAGATGCCCTGCTTGTAGTCACCCTTGATCAACGTCTTGCCAACGCCGAACAATACCATCACCACGCCGAGCAGCAGGATGACCAGAGCCCACCACATCGTGAGGTAGTTGTGCAGGTACTTATAAGGCTCCCACTGGGCATTGCCACTGTCGTCATAGCCCACGCCAGCCGAGGTGAGGATGACGACTACTACAGCGATGAACAATGGCACAAAGACGCCTGCATTGATGAGTAGCAGGTGACGCTGACTGATGTTGACCTCATCATCGTCGATGTTGTTGATGAAGTAGAGCGATGCCAGCGTGCGTGCCAGGAAGAATACCATCACACCGAATAGCAGGTTCTTCCAGCAGAAGATGGCCTCAATGCCATGCTGGGGTCCCCACTGCGAGATGGATGAGCCCTGCACGTTGAGTATATTGCTCTTGGTCACCGTGAACTCGGCTCCAAAGAACATTGTCGCCACTGCCACGCCCAGCAGGACGGGTCCCACAATGCCGTTAATCAGCAACAGTGTGTCATAGAACCTTGACCCGTAGATGTTGCCGGGCTTGCTGCGATACTCATAGCTGATCGCCTGTATCACAAAGCTGAACAGGATGAGCATCCACAGCCAGTAGGCACCGCCGAAGCTCGTGCTGTAGAACAGCGGGAACGAGGCAAAAAAGGCCCCGCCGAAGGTCACCAGCGTCGTGTAGGTCAATTCCCACTTGCGGCCCATCGAGTTGATGAGCAACGCGCGCTTGTCGGGCTTGCCATAGTGGATGAGCATGGATTGTCCGCCCTGCACCATGAGCAGGAACACCAGCAACGCGCCCAGCACCGACATGATGAGCCACCAGTAATTCTGTAAAAGATTATAAGTAGTCATGACTTGGTTCCTCCTTCCTTGATTAATCGTTAACGGTGTCTAAGTTGGTCTGTGACTTCTTGGAAATCTGCTTGCAGATGATGCCGATGTCGGCAATCAGCAGTGCGGTGAACACCACAGCAAAGATCCAGAAGGTCGTCTGCACGTAGCTGGCATTCAGGTCGCTGATGGCCACCTTGTTGGGCATCAGGTCCTGAATGGTCCACGGCTGGCGTCCTACCTCGGCTACAATCCAGCCACTGGCACTGCACAGGTAGGTCAACGGCACCGTGATGATGGCGAGGATGTGCCACCAGCGGGCCCATTTGGCCTTGTTGAGGATCTGAGGCTTATAGACGAAGAACAGAGCCAACAGCAGGAACAGCATTAGGTAGCCGCCGACGGTCACCATGAAGTGGAAGGTGTAGAACGTCATGGGCACATTAGGAATAGCCTCTTCGGGTTTGTCGAGGTAGGCATAGCCGAAGTTCTTGAAGTCGGCGTTGATGGCACTCTTGAGGCTGTCGGTCACGGCCTGATTGCCGCTGCGGGCCGCCTGGTCATACTGTGCCATCATCTCCTGCAACTGCTTGCCTCGTTCCATGCGCTCGGCATAGGAGACGGTGTTGATCTCGTTGCCGTCGTTGTCATAGCTCTTGCCGTTGATGATGTCCTCAATGCCAGGCACAAAGGCGTGGAAGTCGTGAGTAGCAAGGAACGATAGGCCATAGGGGATGCTGATGTC
>Ga0247611_10003930_pt1 | contig 21337 bp, 22 predicted proteins | sample 177DNAGHGhighgp2_FD_192422 | JGI IMG/M metagenome (GOLD analysis project Ga0247611, IMG submission 192422) | Sheep rumen microbial communities from Palmerston North, Manawatu-Wanganui, New Zealand - 1770 DNA GHGhigh gp2 | ecosystem: Host-associated > Mammals > Digestive system > Stomach > Rumen... | reverse complement strand
TGGTTTTTTTATATCACCGTAAATTGGTTTATAATATAACGCCTCTTCCCAATAAGATGGTTTGTATCTGTCACAATAATTATACATATTGTTGTTTAAATGACAAAAAGTATAAAAGCAATTTTTACAACATTTTTTATCATTTCTAGTTGGAGTATTATATTTTGTTAAGTTTAAAAGTTCTTTATGATAAATATTATTTCCCCAATTTTTATTCCAATTATCGAATGCTTCTTTCTCTTCTTTTGTTTCATTAAGTGGATTTATATTGGGATATTTTTTGTGAAATTCATCCAATAGTTTTTTAGAAGTATCATCAAAATTAATAGATTTTTCTACTAAATCTTTTATGATTTGTTCTGCTTCTTTTAACGTATATTTTTTATATAGTGTTTCCATATTTATTTTCTCCAATATGGTTCATAAATTTCTACAATTTCTTCTAAGCATTCATTACTTTCTTCTGTAATTGGTTTTTCATCAAAAGCAATTATTTTATCAATTTCTTCTTCTAACATTTTAGAATTTAAGAGTTCTTCCCATTCTTCTTTTGTAAGATCTTTAAAATCAACTTTTGTAAGATCTTTAAAATCAACTTTTGTAATATCTCTACTCATCTTTTTATTATAATTCAAAATTTAAAAATTTTCAAGACTAAAATCAAGCAGTTTTTCTATAATATGCTTCAAAATATTCCTCAAAAGTTGCTGGAACCCAATCAGGAGAAGACTTAATTGTTTCTCTTGAATTATGCTCGGCTTCTGCTGCTTGTCTAAGACTTTCATATATTTTGCCAGTTTTTAAACTTTTTATGAAATGACATCTGTAATTAAACTCTTCGCTGTTATAATCCTTGTTTGGATCGTAATATTCCCAGTGAGCATTCATAGAAGTTGCTCTACAACCTCTTAATACATCTGAAACCTTACTTTTCTTTACTCCAAAATAAGCATTAGCTTCTTCTATTGTATTGAAGACTTTTTTAAGCTCTATACATATAATCTTTTGTCTACCTTTATATACTGGAATAGGCATTGGAGGAACAACATAATCTTTTGTTTGATAATGTTTATCATTATGTGTTCTTTCTGTGTTCATTATTCTTGCTAAAGTTCGTCTGTCTATACTTTCTTTTCTGGCACAATCCCTTATAGACGAAAATACCTCCCCTGTTTCTCTACACATTATTTCAACAGGAGTAACATTACTAACAAGTTTTGGAGTTAATCTTATCCATTCTTTTTCAGTATTTAATTTTTCTATTAAAAAGCATCTTGGTATACCTGTATCAGCAGTAGCTTCTGACAATGAATTATATTCTTTTCCAGTGGCTAAACATTTTACTCTTGTAGTTGGCTGAACATAAGTTCTTATCATAGGCCTACATTCTTCTATTGTATATTCATCTTTTATAGCCCAATCAAAGTGCAATCCATGAGAAGAATAAAATTTATGATTGCATATTCCTGCTATACTTTCTTTTGATACTCCTGTTTTTTCAGAAGCTTCTGTAATTGATTTATATACTACGGCTGTATCAAGACACACAACTTTTTTCCTGTTTCCTTCAGACATTGTTTCAAGAACATTTTTTAGTTCTTCTTCGCTAACTACTTTCGAATCGGACATTAATTTCAAAGCAAGCAACATAGGCTCTTTGATAATATCCTTACAGCATTTAGTAATATAGTAATGGATAAGAGTGTGGTTTTTACGGCTTAATTTAACAAGATTATCCTCGTCAATTACATCAATACCTTTTATTTTGAAATAAGCCCTTGGAACTATATGATGGTTTTCTCCTTCTGGATCATTGACTGTTTTAATTATCTCCATCATTTTGTCATAATACTCATTTCTTTCGAAGCATTCATTCATAATACTTTCACTTAGCATATCTTTTCCTCTTTTGATAAGTATTTTAAATAATCAAAAATTTCTTTTAATTGTTTGACATATTCTTCGTGAGATTTCATAAAAATATATTAACTTATTTTTTAAATTTTGTCAATTAAATTTCAGTATACTTTTTAAGTTAATTGTATGACAGATAAAGAGAAACAATTTATAGAATCAATCAAAAACAAGATTGAGAAATATGATATTCATAATTATAAAACAGGTGAGAAACTTACAGTTAAAGACTGCTTACAATATTGGCGCAATCAGTTTGTTGTGACTCATTATAAGGACGGTAGCCCTGATGAACTTATTGAAGTTGGTATTGAGATTTTTTTATATAGATGTAGTCCTTTATTATTTATTGAGAAATATGGTACATTTGATTTACCTGGTGTTGGAACATTATCTTGTAAGAATCTATATTATTTCCAAAAAGAGATTTTGAAAGATTTTATGAAATGGAAGAAAATTGTTCTTACTAAAACACGTCAGGCAGGATTGTCTACTCTTACAAGTTTGGTATTCTGGTGGAAAGCTGTTTTATTCCAGAATGAGTGGGAAGTAATCATTAGTAAAGACGGCAAAAGCGCAATGGAATTCCTTGAAAAGATAAAATCCAACTTGCCAAACATTCCAGAATGGATGGGCATAAAACTTATAAAGAATAATGCCAAAGGAATTGCCCTTTCTAATAAAACTAAGATAGATTCCTTTGCACGCTCTAAATCATCTGGAAGAGGTTGTTCCCCTACTCTTGCTGTTTTGGATGAGGCAGCTTTCTATCAAACCAATTCAATCGTAGAGGGTATTGTTTCTTCTATATTCCCAGCACTTAGTAGAGTTTCAGGTTGTTGCTGGATCGTATCTACGCCTAATGGTAGTGCCGAAGGATCAGAGGGTTATTGGTATTATAAACAAGTCCGAGACCTGCAAGAAGCAGGCGGACAGACCAAATTGGCCAAATTATATGATGTAGCCTGGTGGGAAGTATTGGATTATCCTGGAATTACACCATATAAAGGCTACAATGAAAAAGTTCAGACTTATATAGACAGGGATTATTTCAACCATCCAGAGGTAAAAAAAGAAGCTAACGATTTCTTTATGCCAATAGCTAAAAATGACTGGAAAAATAATGACTGGCTTTCTTTCCAGATGCAATCTGCTGGTAAAGTAAAATACTTACAGGAGATTTTACAGAACTTCGTAGTTACTGGTAATACTGTCTTCTCAGATGAAATACTTGAAAAAACTTTGAAAAAAGTAAGAGTACCTAAAATAAAAGATATGATAAGAGACAGGCCTTTGAAAGGATATTGGGAATGGGTAGCTCCGAAAGTAGATCATAATTATTTAGTTGCAGTTGATGTAAGTAAAGGTAGTGGTGACGATGATAGTTGTGTTCAAGTCATAGATATGTATACTTATGAGCAGTGTGCTGAATATAGCGGAAAATGTACGACACTTGATTTGGCTAATTATGCTTATTGGATAGGTTCTTATTATAATTTTGCTTATATGATAGTAGAGAGCAATTCAATAGGTGAAACTACTTTCAGTGAATTATATTATAATCTTAATTATCCAAACTTATTTAAGCAAAAGAAGAATAAAAACGGTATCGAGGTAATGACTGGCTGGATTACTTCACCTAAATCTCGTGAAGTTATTACTTCTAAATTTATTGATTTTTATTATGACGATGTAATGTGGCAGAGTTATCACCCTTATAGTGAAAGAATATATAACCAAATGAAATACTGGATTTGGAAGGGTGGTAGACCTGACCATAGTGGTAGTGCTCACGATGATAATATTATGGCTATGGCTATTGGATTGTTCAATATAGCCGATGGTATTAAAAAAATTAAGAAAGATGATGATACGGTATTTATTGGTGAAGATGGAATGGCTATTAATGTAGAAACCAAATATGAGCTTGCCACTAACTATGTTAATAGTATGGAGGATAAAGGAAGGACTTTAAGTGAAAGTGTATATAAGAAAGCAGAAGAAGATATGTATAGGAGTGCTGGAATAGATAGTAATAATCCAGAGGCTGCTAATATATATAAATGGCTAATTAGTTAAGAGGAAATAAGCTTCTTTTAAAGTAATTTCTTTATCTCTTACTTTTTTAGCAAGTTGTTCCAAACAACCATTTTTATTATAAATAAGAAAATCAAAACTGTCTTGGATAAGAGTTATAGATGGACTATCTTTTAAAGAAGAAAAAACACCTGGTTCTTCTAAAAGTTTTTTAAAAAAATATATTTTTTTATTTGTTATTTCTTCTTCCATCTTTTCTCCTTCTCTATGCTATTTAAAGTTTTTATTATATTAAATTGCTTTAATAGAATTTCTATATTTTTCATATAGCATTGTTAATTTATCATACATTTCATCAGTAGCGTTTTTTCTTCTTAGCAACATAAGTAAATCTACAAAAGGTTTGATTTTTTCACTGGTATCTAATTCAGTTATTTTTTTATTTGAGATTTTTTTCTTTAAAATTTTTTCTACTATTTCTTCTGGAAAAGCATCTTTTAGTATTTCAAGCCCTTTATTACCATTCTTTAAAACACTTATTTCTTTTGAACTAATTGGATTTGACAATATATTATTTGTTATATTTCTAAATATATTCTCCAATAAATTCATATCTTTTCTTTTTATTAATTTAAGAATTTTAATAAATGGCTTATACTCTTCATTTACAAATTCTATATCTATTTCTTTGCCATTAATTATATTTTTTGCTTCTTCTAATGGAAATAAATAAACTATCATTTTAATAATATCATAAGTATATAATTTATTTCCTTGTTCTGTAAAAGATTTTAAATAAGATTTTTGTTTTTTATCAAAAACTGTTGGCCACCCCAAACTATATTCGAATCCTTCTATGTGTTTTATTTTATTATATTCTTCCAGATCTTGCTTTGTATAGCTATTCATTTTTCTCCTCTTCTTTTCTCTTCCTTATTTCATCATTTCTTTTATTATTAATACCTTTAATTGTTTTACCAAAAGTTTTTGAAAACTTTTTAGTTCCATCCAAATAAGCTTTCATTTCTTTTCTTTGTTCATTACTTAAAACTGGATTTTTTGAAGCATTTCCAATTTTTGATAAAAAATTAAATCTATCTTTTCTATACATAGTATCAATAGCGTGAGCATTTGCTAAACCTTCACTTCTTTTTGTTGAAAGTGTCTTTCTTGAAGTTGTTGTATTTGTTGGAATATATTTCTTTTCTCCTGTTTCTATATATCTTTTTAGAAATTCATACAAATGACCCATTTCGTGCATTACCATAAAATAATTTATTTGCTTTCTTAACTCTTCTTCGTTTTTTGAAAAATCAAAGCCAGCTGCTATTATCGAATTATTAATAACTTCTTTATCAAAATAAAGTTTTTCATTTTCATTATTTTTTGTTTTTCCAAAGCCATTAATACCATCTTTATTTAAAAGAGTTTCCCATACAGGTTCAAAACCAACAGTATTTTTTAGAAATTTAATCGCTTCTTCTTTTGTTTTTGCTCTATTTTTCAAACAGCTTTTTAATATTTCTGTTAAGCGTTCTTTTTCTATTTTCTTTTTTGGCAAATCCTCTGTTTTATAATCTTTCCATTTATTAAATAAATAATCCCTAAGTCTTGAAATTGGATTTCTTAATTTATTTAGTTCAATCATTTCTCTCTGACCAGCTTCCTGTTGCTCTTTTGTCATTTTTTCATTTAGTATAAATTCACTAAGTTCTTCATTTATTAATTCTCTGACTGTCATAAATTTAACTTAATCTCAATAATAGAAATTATTGTAATAAAGAGCATCTAAATTTCTCTTAAACTCTTTATATCTTTTTGATGTTATATTATCTATATTTTTTGCTAAATTTCTTATTTAATAAATTATTAGTGTGGCAGTCTAAGATTGTTTATTTCTATTGATTTTTTTATCAACTCATCATTAAATTGATTGGCAAATGATGGACAATCTTTATTAAAACAATGTGAATCATAATATGGTTTATCGTCATAAACTATAGTGTGAGAAGCTCCTATTCTATCATCCAATAATAGTCCTTGTCTTACATCATCATAATCTATTCCTGTTTCTTTACAATGAGCAGATATATTATTAAAAAAAACAACTTTCATAGCAAGAAAATTATTAGAAACAAGTTTTATCATTTCTGCCACTCTAAAATTTTCATAATAATTTATTCTAAAATTACCATTTTTAATCTTATAATATAATTGAGCGACTTTGTGAGTACATTCTTTTTTACCAGCCAAAATAAGAAAATCGTTATTTGTTTGATGTTGAGTTGTTCCATAGAATTCTGGACAAAATACAATATTATCAATGCCTAATGTTTCCGTAAATCCAACATTAACAGTAGAGCGAATAATTATTGTATCTGCTATATCTTTTGTTTTGTTTACCATATCAAAAACAATACTGCAATCTAGTAAGCCATTTTTACCAAGTGGTGTTGGAACGCTAAGAATTACAAAATCAAATTTTCCAAAAGTTTTCACAATATCAAAACTATTATATAAATTTATTTCTTGGTTATAACTACAATTAGGATCATAAATATATAATTCTCCCATTTTTGAATATTCTTCACACATTCTTTTTCCAATAGCACCATATCCGCAAAGTAATATTTTACTCATTTTTTTCTCCATAAACCATATTGTAATAATCAGGGATTTCTATACCATGATTTTTATCATAAATACCAGTAATTTTATTATATCCTAATCTATACATAGAAGTATTATTAAATGCCGTACAAAATTTATCCTGATATATTCCATCTTTACCAGCCTCATTACATTTACATATAATCATTCCGTTTGGCTTTTCATAATCATCTTTCAATATATTTCCCATTTTGAAATACATTGAACAAATTCTACAGGCACTCCTTTTAAGATTTCCGTTTTTTTCTATTCTTACATTATGTAGTCCAGCATTACAATAAAAGCCAGTGCAATCTAATTTGTGATCTATTATGGAGTTAATCATTGCTATGTTAGATGAATAATTAATTTTTCTTCCATTCTTTAATGTAACTGTATAATATGGTAAATAAGACGAGTGAGATGCTTTTCTGTCAAACTGATATTTTCTTATTTTTGTAATGTATTCCAAATCTTCATCTGACATTTCACTCATTTTATTAGTATTATCTCTTTCTATTGTTATTTCGATAGCAAGATTATGTTTCATAAATTCATCAAAATAAGATTTATAAATTGAAATATTACTTTTATTTACAACCGCCTTGCATTGAAATTTTAAATCTATTAATTTTTTAGCGTATTCATCTGGATTACATTGCTCTAAATGAAAAGAAGCAGAACAACCAAAATCTATACCTCTTGATTTTGCATAATCTTTTAACTCTTGATAATAAGAAGCAGGCTTATAAATATTAGAAGCAAGACTTATATACCTAAGTGGTATGTTTTCTACTTTCTTTAACACATTTATAAGATTAAATAAACTAGGTTCACCACCTATCAAATGAAGCTGAACCTCATCTTTACTTGTATCCGCAAGCTTATTATAAAGAGTGTTGAACTTTGATGCTATATTTTCTACAAATTCTTGTGTTGGGTTATCCTTGCAATGTTTTGCTTTTTCAACTGCATTACTCATATAGCAATATGAACAAGCATACGGGCACAAATCTGTCATTTTCCAAGAAATTTTAAATATAGGTCTTTTGTCATATGGACGCTCTATCATCATAATATCATCCATTTTAATAAATTCACTGTTCGATAATAAATTTTCCATCCATACTCCTTACAAAATCAACTATTTCTTTGTGTATATTCCAATAATATATAATTGAAGGAAACCCAACAATATCTTTTTTTGTCATTATACAAATATTTCCTATTTTTATTGCTTTGTCAATCAAGATTTGTTTATCTGTTATAATAATTTTATTATTATTATCAATCGCTTGAAGATGTCTTATTGTATTCCAAAATACACATTTTGGTTTTTTAAAACCAAGTTTGACAAATACTTGCTTATCATCTTTATCAACAAACTCACCTGTCTTATATTTATCATATATATATTTAAAAAATTCCGTATTATCAGAATTATAAATATAATATTGAGATGTATTAAAATATAACTCATCTTTGAATATATAATTATAACTTATCCATAAATCTAAGTCAAGCCAAAGATAATTTGGAAATTTTGATAGTATAAACATTTTAAACCCATCTGTTACTACTGCTTTACTTTTACTTTCTTTGTGTAAACCTATTTCATCAAAGTATTCTTTTACTAATTCATCATCATAATTAAATACTTTTATTTCGCATTCATATCCTTGATTTTCTATATTTGATTTTGCTCTTTGCCAAGAATTCATACAAAATCTATGCAATGGCGTTTCTAAATAATCATCATTCCATAAACTTGCTGTAAATATAGTAATCTTTTTCATTTCCACATAACCACCTTCTCATGTTTTTTTCCAAGTTCTTTTATAAAATTTATAACTTCTATGTCTTCATCTTTGTATCTTATTATTCTAGGATAAACTTCGCTACTTATATCAGTATTATGTGTCATAATACAAATTTCACCAATTTTAGATAATTTATTAATTAAGTCAATATCATCTGTAAAAACTATTTTATTATAATTATCTATGCCATACAAGTGTTTTATTTGATTATAGTAGATGAATTTTGTTTTTTTAATTCCTAGTTTTTTAAATACATCAAAATCAATCATATCAACAAATTCGCCTGTTTTATATTTGTTGTAAATATTTTTAAAAAATTCCGTATTATCAGAATTATAAATATAATACATTCCACCGTTTAAATAAAATTCATCATTGAATTTATAATTTTTGTTTATAAATATATCCCAATCAAGCCAAAGATAGTTTGGGAATTTTGATAAAATAAACATTTTAAAACCATCAGAAACAACTGCTTTATATTTTGAATTTTTATGTTTTCCTATTTCATTAAAATATTCTTTTACCAATTCATCATCATAGTTGAATACTTTTATTTCGCATTCATACTCTTGACTTTCTATATTTGATTTTGCTCTTTGCCAAGTATCAATACAGAATTTATGTAATGGTGCTTCTAAACAACCATTATTCCATAAGTTTGCTGTAAATATAGTAATCTTTTTCATATTAGAATTTTCCATTCCATATCAGTTCAGAACCACACAAATTGCAAGAAGCTCCACCCGGACATATATACATTTTATTCTTAAAACTTATTTTGTCAATATCAAGATTGCCAATATAATCAGACTTTCTACAAGAACAAGCACCTGAATACACTTTACCAGATGGATAAATTATAATACCTGAAAAGCACTTCATTCCAAACATATTGATATAGTTAGATTTTAGGTAATTACTTAACTCTATTAATAAATCCGCCCTACATCTTATAAGTTTTTCTGTATTATCATTGTATATAACTTTAGAAGCATATTTAGAAAAATTTTCTTCATTTGATTTTGTTATAAAATCAATTATATCTTTATTTAAGTCGAACATCTTATGGCTTCCAGGTTCTCTTCCATGAGTAAATCTAAAAACAATATTATTCTTTTTAAATTTATAATAAACATCATATATTTCTTCCAATGTTTTTTCTGGATAAACAACTATGGAAGCTTCTTTGTTTCCTTCTATTGAATTATATTTATCAATGAAGTTATCTAAATTCACCCATTGATAGCTTGCGCTTATTTTTTGTTTAACATCACCAACATCAGCATTAAAAAAATTATTATAGTTTTCAATTGGAGCTGACAAATTTGTTGTTAATGTATAACTTCCAGTTATATTATTATCCTTGAACAAAATTTCACTTAAAGTTTTTAAATCGTAATGAAAGCTTACTTCTCCTCCGTGCATAGAAAAACGAACTAATTTATTTTTTATCCCTTCTCTTATTTTATAAGCTCTTTGGAATATTACTTCTTGTGTTTCCTTCGGTTTTGTATCGTATTGATGATTTATTGCTTGAATGCAATAAGGACAATTATAATTACACCAATCAGTAAGTTGCCATTGTATATTTACTTTATTCATCTCTAATTTAGATGAACTTATTATATATTTATATTTTTTTGCTAATTCTGTCATAAAGATTATATTTCCTTATTATTTCTTTACTTATATTATAAAAAACTTCAAATTTTTCATTTATTAAATACACAGGAGCATCGCTTAATGATACAGCAGGTATATCAAGCAGGTCTGGTATTAGTAGATTTGCCAAGAACACTCTTAAAAAATCTGGTTTAACTGGATTTATTTTTGTAATTAAACCATCACAAAAAGGCAATAAACCATTATTATTTAATTTTACATAAAGCTCTGATTTAAAGTGCTTTGTTTTTAACATCCAATCACTTGCAAACCCGCTTAATGTTTTTTGATATTGTAAATCTGTAATGTTATGTTTTTCTAATAATCTATCTAATACAGAATTTACAATATCAAAATCAGTATATAGCATAGAATACTTACATTCTTTTTTCTTTTTACAAAAGATATCTTTACCAAAATATTTGTTTTTCCAGAAATAAGACAATATTCTAGTATCATATCCATCAGTCATTGTTGGAATAAAATTAGAAAAATCATAATTATTCCATTTATCAATCCATTGTAAAATTATATCTATGCCATTTTCAGAATCTAATTCAATATCAAACATTTTCACCAATTATGTTCCCAATCATCATCAACAGAACTAAACACCTGATTTCCTTCTTTATCATAAATTCTTATCTTACCACAAAAAGAGCATTTTGTTTGATCACAGATAATTTCTTCTCTGATTAATTTTGGAAGCATATTAATTAATCCCATTAATTTTCTTCCTTTGCAATTAACTCCATAAACAGTTCCTTCTGGCATTATATTAATTTGAAATTTTGAATTACTACAAGTATAACCATAAGGATTAACAGTATTTCTAAGTATGTCTCTTTTTCTTGTTACTTCATCAGCTTCCCACTGTTCATTTCTGTCAAAATCAAAAGCAACGACAATATTGTTTTCTTCACAATATTTTTTTACTTTCTCAACAATTTCTTTATTTTTCTTTGTTACGACCTGTTCAATATTAAAATCATCAATTATATCTTTTATTTCTTTTGCTTTTTCAAGAAATCTATCAACAATAAAAAATTCTTCGTGTAAAGAAACTGTTAAATGAAAAGTAACATTATGTTCTGTACACCATTCTTGCATTTTTACATAATATTTAAATGGAGCAGAAAAATTACTTGTAATAATTAAGCTTCTTAGTTTTTTACTATACAATGTGTTCAATATATTTATCAAATCTTCTTCTGGTAAAATTGTTATTTCACCACCTATAAGTAAAAGTTTATAATATTCTGTATTTGGTTCGTTTTCGATCAATCTTTTTATATTTTTAGCATAACTTATAAGCCTTGGAACTATTATATCATTTTGCATAGGAGCAAGTTTATTTAAGCTTTTATTTATACAATATGAACAATTGAAATTACAAGTATTAAACATTCTCCATTTTACTAAAAACATTATTTTTTCTCCTTCCTAGGATTGAAAGTATTTATAATTTCATTCCCTTTTGTATCTTTCAATATAAATTTGGCACATACAGGGCAAGAATGACAAGTACAAATTATTTCATCTCTTTTTAACTTTTTTACCAAATTTATATATCCATAACTCTCCATATCAGTTCTGCACCTAAGGCCATAAATTTTTCCGTCATAATCAAGAGTTGTTGTATATTTATATCCAGAACAATTCATTCCATAAGGATCTATCATAAATCTAAGTTTGTTTATATTTGTAAAATTATCAATTTCATTTTCTTCCCATTTTTGTTTTCTATTGTTATCAATTCTATAATCAAGATTATATTTTTTACAATCAGATATAATTCCTTCTATTAAGTTTTCATTTAGTTTTGTTTTAACAAACTCACATTTTAGCTCTTTAACAAAAGGTTTTATTGCTGCCGCTTTTTTCATATATACTTCTTGTTTTATAAACTCTTCGTGAAATGAACCAGTTAATACAAATTTAATATTATGTTCTTTACACCATTTGGCAATTTCTATATAATATTCTTCTTTTGCTGAAAAATTTGAAATAATACCAAGCTGCTCCATTTTTTCAGAATAAACATTATTTAACAATATTAGTATAATATCTAATGGTATTAATGTTATTTCGCCACCAACAAGAAGAAGCCTAAAATTATCTTCTTCTTGTTTTGTAAGTCTGTTAATGTGTCTTGAAAATGATATTAATCTATCAAAGTTTGTATCAGTAGGCCTTACAGGTCTTTTTGTCTGAATACAGTACGAGCAATTAAAATTACATTTTAATGTTAAAATCCATCTAAATAAATACATTATAATTTTTTATTCCATATTAATACTGAATTACAAAGATTACAATATTCATCAGTAGTACAGTCAGCTTGGTAAGGTTTTAAAGAAAAATCATTTGTTTCAAATATATTAATTATTTGTTTTTTTCTTTTATCTGGACAACTGCCTGGTCTTAGATTCCCATTTGGCGTTAAATTCCAACCTGTAAAGCATCTCATTCCTTTAAAGGAAGCTCCTGGTAAACCTTGCCATTCTGCTACTTCTTGAAGTATATCACTTCTTGACTGGCAATCTTTAACAGTTCCATCTGCATATGTAAGGCTACAAGTAGTTTTATCAAATACTGTTTGATTCCATTCTTCTATATACTCTCTTACACCTTCTTGAAGTTCAAATAGTTTATTACCAGTGCTTGGAATTCTTCCATGAACAAGTTTTAATGCTACACCTGCTTCTTTAAATTTAGCAGAAGTTTTTTTCAATTGTTCTAATGAAATTTTATCATAAACAACACAAGTAGTCTGATAGGAATTACCAATTTTATTTTGTATCATAGTGCATTTATCAATAAATTCATCTATTGGAGACCATTGATAGCTTGGTATTATAACTGGTTTAACTCCATTAATATAATGATAAATATAGTCATAATATACTTGTTTTGGTGCGGATAAATTGGTAAGCAAAGTAGCAGAGCCAACAGAATTATTATCTTTAAAAAGAATATCAAGAATACGGCACAGATCAAAATTTCTTGATATTTCACCACCATAAAGTGTCAAAGTAAAATTTTGATTTGTAAATTTTGGTCTTAAAATTTTTGCCATACCTTCTACATATTCTTGAGTTTCTTTTGGTTTTATACCATAGTGGTGTTCTACTGTTTGAATGCAATAAGGACAATTATAATTACACCAATCTGTCATATGCCAGGCAAGGCGAACCCTATTAAGGTTCATATGCCATCCTGTAAATACATATTTAAATTTTTCTCCTGCGAACATCTTTTCTCCAACATTTACATTTTTTCATATTCGTCAATACATTCAATAACTTCTTTTGTTACATCATCAAAACTTCTAAACAATTTATCGTAAGTTTCTGTTGGGATTTGTTTCTCTGTAACAGCAGTTAGACTTTCAATATCAGAAATATTAAATGCTACCTCTTTATAATCTTCCATGTTAATATCTGGAATACCACTATAAATAGTTGGAATTCTTGCATTAATATAATTAAACAACTTGTTTGGAAGCATTCCAAGTGTCCAATATTGAGTTTTAAATAAACACAAGCCAAGATGACATTTACAAATTACAGGAAACAATTCGTCAAGCGGTATTGTATCGTGAACATAAAGATTATCCGGTAAACTCCTTAAAGAAGAAGCATCTTCTGCATAAATACGGAAATCCCAATCTGGATTAATTTCACAAAGAAGCATTATCATTTGAAGATCTACTTTGTTTAATCTGTTTCCAACATAAATAGCTGTTTTTCTTTCAAACTTTTCTACATTCTCTGGATAATCATAATGAACATTTCCATTTGGAATATATTTTACTTTAACATTATCATTTGGTCTGTTTTTCTTTAACCATTCAATTGTATCTTGGTACAACCATTTTGAAGAACAAGTTATATAGCCAGCCTCATTCAAAACCTCTTCCTCATCACAGTCTATATTTCCAGACCAGTTATCAGTTCTGTCATAAAATATTTTATCTGACAAAGGAATATAAAAAGTAGGATGCGATACAATTGTAAGTTTTGCTTTGTTTAATCCTAAGAATGTATCTGTTGAAAGAGAATCACCATATTTTTCTTTAAGTTTTTCATTTAAATGGTGTCTTCTATAAATTGGTTCCAGTGTTGTAACACCATTTGTAATAATGTGAATATACTCTCTTTCTGTAATACTATCTTTTACATCTGGACTTGAATAAAGCATTCTTCTTGGCTGATATTTTTCCATTTCAAATACAGAACCAAGAACTATACCATCAAATTTTTCAATCACTTTGATCTGAGCTTCATTGAGAGAACTAATCATTTCTTTCCAAAAAACAGGGTAACATTCATATCCACAAGATTTTAAAACTTTATATACAAATGACATTTTGTATTTTCTCATTCCAAAAAGTGTGGTACAAACATTTTGATCATTACATTCTATATAAAATATTTTTTCATCAGTTATATCGTCCCAACTTTCACCCCACATTTTTTCTTCATCAACATATTTAACAATTTCTCCATTTTTTTCAACTTCTTTAAGTGGAGGAGTTGTTATAAACTGATCGTCTAAATCATAATTTCTTAAATCTTCGTCTGGTATGAGGTTTATTGAAAGTTTATTACATAGATTAAGTACATAGTCTGGCAGTTCACCTTTATAAATCAAATTATCATATCTTCTAAGATTTATTTTTAAATTATTCCAAACACTTGGATAAAGATAAAATGCTGTTTTTGATTTAAATTCCATTAATTGTCCTCCACTCTTCTACTTCCAGTACCAGTTCTGGCATATCCTTGATAGCCTCTGTAACTACTTGTATAATTCGTGCTTCCTGTATATGCGGTTATAGAATCTCTATAAGCCCAATCTCCAGTTCCTGCATCTGTTGTACTTCCACGGGAGGTATATAAACTTACAGTACAAGCAAAAGTTTTTGAATTATATGCTCCGTCATTTCTTCTATAATATGTAACAGACGTTATTCTATGACCATCCTGAACTGTACTTCCTGGATTACTAATAGTGTGTGAAGCTCCTGTTCCGTTAAATGTTCCATATATATACGCATTCCCATTAACAAGCCTACCAGAAACTGGGTTGCACCCTATATAAATATTTCCATAATATGTAGCATAAGAATTTCCCCAACCACTTCTATAATAATAATCTTTTAAACTTTGTGCTACACCATAAAATTCAGAACCAGCCTCATTTGTATAATAAGTGTAATTATAGCTTTCATCTTTCCATTTTTGGTATACTTTTACAGCTTCATTATTTCCTTGTTTTGCCCACAATTGTTTAATAGTTGTTCCATTAACAGTGATTGTTTGATAATTATCAGCTGTTGTTAAATTTAATGTTGCCATTCTTTTCTCCGTTTCTTAAAACTATAAAATATTTTATTTAAATTGTCAATTAATTTTAATAAGTAATCGTAGCTGTGTTGCCAGAAACACTTATAGTTGCATAAGCAAGATTAGCCAAACCTTTTACAGATACATCAGAACCATTTACAGAAATAGTTCCATTTGCGCCACCAGTAGAAACTGTTCTAACACCAGTATTAGTAATAGTATTGCCACTTACAGAAATACCACTTCCAGCAGCTAAGCTTTTTATACCAGTATTAGTAATAGTATTACCACTTATATCTATACCTTCACCAGCTGTATACAATTTTCCTTCTACTTTTTCATAACTATTAGTGTCCCAATAAGCAATTGTTTCTGTACTTGAACAAATCACACCAGAATATATTGCCACATCTGTATAAGCAGTTATATAAAATTTATCATCAGCACATCTCCAGCAAGCAACTCTACAAGCAGGTATTTCCATTGATGAATTTTGTGTTATGTCTGTATAAATTGTTGATGTTGTTGATGTTTTAAATGTAATCAACCCTTTATGAAGTTTATTTCCAATTTCTGAGAAAATAAAACTTGGTATTGTTGTTACTGTTGTATCTTCGCTTGTAGATTCAAAACCAGTTGCTACTTCTTTCCAAACATAATTTCCAGTAGAAACTTCTGTGCATTTATAGAAAAAACCATTTATAAAATTTTCTGTTGTATTTCCTATATATTGATATACCAATCCTTCATAATCAGCCGCAGCAGTTGGAAACTCTGAAAGTTGAGTAGAAGAATAATGTATTGCATTTGTATCTAAACCATATATTAATCTTGCCATAATTTACTCCTCTATTAACTTTTTGAAAATATAACTGTTAGCCAATTCGAATTCCAAAACAGGCTTTCATATTTGTACTAGTAGAATTATATTGTGCTATGCTTGCAGGAGAGGTTTTACTTACTCTTAGAGCTTTATTGCTTGTTGTACCAATAGATGATGTCCAGTAATAATCATATGAGGAACCAGTTCGCATAGTAACAAGAAGCGGTATAGAACTAAAATATTGCTTGTTATTTGTTGAATTTTCATTTGGACTATAAATATTACTTCCTCCAAGTTCATATGCTGTTGGGGCCCATATTTTATCACTTGTTTCATACCAATTACTAACATTTACATCACTTGTTGGTCCACATGAGTGTAAATGTCTTTTTTCTATTATTGCATTTTTTAAATCATCTGGAAATTTTGTATAAATATTACTGCTTAAATAATCTCTAAGATAACTATCTCTCCAACCACCACTTGTACTATTACTATATTTTGTTTGACCCCACAAATCTTTTGAAATAAGATCTATTGTATTTTTTGGATAATACTGATTTTCATCATTGTTAATACTAGCTAATATAAATCTACAATAATAATCGTTAAAAGTTATTGTTTTAATATCTCCAACAGCAGCAAATTCTCCAATTTTTCCTGTCTTGGTTGCTTTGCTAATTTGAGACCAAGTTGCCTCATTAAAACTTGTTGGTTTTGCTTCTACTTCTATTGGTATCGAAATGCTAAAATCATTATATACAATTTGTAAAGAATTTATATCATTTGTAAGAGTTTCGCCACTTGCTGGTGAAAAGATACAATCATTAGTAACATCTTCTATAAGATTTCCAATTTCATTTGTTGTAAATACTTGAACATTTGACCAATCAGCTATTTCACCAGAATAAAAATAAGTATTATCAAGTCCAGCAGTAATTCCAATAACAGCTGTTCCAATAAATTTTACTTTTGTATAATTTAAATAAGTAGAAAAATCATACATTGCTATTTTATTTCCGTTTAAATCATATAAAGCCATTTATATAAACCTCATTTAAATTTTTGTAGTTATAGCTATATAAATATCTCCAGTGATTTCTGAAGCGTCATTGTTTACAATATATAAAATGTTATCTCCACCACCATAAACATAAAGCTGTGTAAAATTACTTTTATTATAAATAAAAGCAGACCATGGTTCACCACTGCCAGTATCAACATCATAGTCAGTAAGTCGCACTAAATAACTTGCCCCAGCAGATATTGTAACGTTAGTAAGTATAATTTTTTGTATTTTTGTATTTGAACCGTCTGGTATTGATATATAATCATATTTCTCTTTTTCTTCTTCTGTAAGAGCTTCATATTCTTCAATGCTATTACATTTATAGATGTTTATTCCATCTTCAATTGCTGCAAACACATCCCATTTTTTAGTTCCAGAGACTTCTATACAATATACATTAGAACCAGCTTTTTCACTGATACCAGAAGTAATAAAATTAGAGGTAGTAGTAAAATCATCATTAATGTTATACATCCAGCCTACTTCTACATTTGTAAGTTCTGGTAAATTTGCAAAAGCAACAGTTCCTTTTGGAACTACTGCCTTTGGAATATTATCAACTTTTACATTTACTTCATCAATTGCATTTTGCACATCTTCTGCTTTTTCATTTGCAACTGTTGCAAGTGCCATCGCTCCAGTAGCTATTTCTCTTGCTTCCTCATCTATTCCTTCTTCTGGTGATAAATCAACCCATTCATTTGTTTGATATTGATATATATGCCCTTTTGTGTAATTATCGGTTGTTGTTCCAATAAACAATACTGTATCTCTATCAGAAGGAGTAGCTGGCATATTTTCTACTTTATCAAGTTTATTTTCTGATTTTATATTTAACTCATCAATGGCATCTTGAACATTTACAGCATTTAGTTCAGAGGTTGTATTATCATAAGTTAATTCTAAGGCACTTGATGCACCACCAATAGAATGATTTGGAGCATCTGTTATAAGATAAAATTTATCTTCTATTTCTCCATTTTCTACCATTTGGTTGTATTCTGCTTGTGTTAATCTTATTACTTCTAAGCCAGATGCAACTCTGAATTTTCCAAGCCCCTCATCTACTTCATTGTTAGCATCATATGTATATAACAAACCGTCATCACTACAAACACAAAAATATTTGCTTGGCATAATATTTTCATCTATTGTAAGCATTTGTGCTTTTGTAAGTAATTGTCTCGAATCAATAGGTTGTCCTGAACCTATTTCAAAACCAGCATTTATATTTATTGCATTATTATTTAAAGCCATATTTAGTTTCTCCAACTATTAACTTTTTAATAGTTGAATATAGGATTTTCTTCTAATAATTTTACTTCTCCAATTCTATTAAATTTGTCCATAATTAAATTTTCTTTAAATGTAATAATTAAATTTTCATCTAAAGTTTCATTATCAAAATAGTATGGAAGTTTCTTTATTTTGTTTAAATTTTCATTTGACAGACACAAATCACAATACAAAACATTGTTATCAAAATAATACATTTCTTCAAGAATTTTATTATTGATTTCTTTTTTATTTTTTATTATTTTTTCCTTAAACTTTTCCATTCTGTCAAGAGATTTAAGAGTATCTTTTATAGTTTTTGAATGTTTTTCAGTTCCTGCTCTGTAAAAATCAAGCTGTTCTACTTTTCCACCTTGACCAGACATTATTCTTTCTACTTTATCTTTTGCTCTATCCAAAGTCTTTCTTTTTATGGATGAGTTTTTTAATAATTCCATTCTATCATCTTTTGACATATTATCAAGAGCATAAGCATTTGCTTTTCCTTCGCTATCAAGTAATTCTTTATAATCACCTTTTTCAAAAGCTATATCACTTGGTGTTATTTTTTTAATTTCACCATTCTCAACGAAATGCTTGAAATAATTAAAAATGTGCCCTAATTCGTGTAAAGCAATATATTTATTTAATATTTTTATTATTTCTGGTTTTTTACTTTGTAAATTAAATTCTGGTGTATTTTTTTGCCCACTTAATTTTAAAAATACATTTGGAATTTCATCATCATTTTCATCATCATCTGCCACTCCATTTTTTGCATAAGAAACAACTGGATAACTTGTACCTTTTCCAAATATATCTTTTAAATATCTGTTAACACTTGGAGAATTACCAAAAGTTTCTTTTATATATTCATCTACAACTTTTTTAACACTATTAAATCTTTTAAATTCTATTATTTTTTGAATTAACTGTTCTTTAGTTATTTTTTCTTTATTCCACTTTTCAATTAAATATTCTCTAAGCTTATCAATAGGCTCTAATGCTTTTTCAGCCATAGCTTCTCTGCCAGCTTTTTTTTGTTCTTTTGTTATTTTTTCTAATAATAATTCTTCTTCTATAATAGCATTTGTCAATATTTTAGTTTTCATATTTTCTCCAATCAATAATTAAATATGTTAGTATTTTTGTTAGAATTAATTTCTCCAATTTTATTGAATCTATCCATAACTGAATTTTCTTTAAATGTAAGAATTAAATTCTTTACCCCATCTCTATTATAATCATAATATCCAGATATTTTTTTTGCTTTCTTAATTATATTTTGTACTATTTGTGATGACATATCTAACAATTCTTCTCTTATTGTTATTTTAATATCACAATATAGTTTGTTGTCATCAAAATAATACAAATCTTCCTCTATTGTTTTTATATCTTCATTGTTGTTTATTTTTTTTATTGCTTCTCTGATTTCTTTTTTATATTGTTTTATTTTGTCAAGAGATTTAAGAGTATCTTTTATAGTTTTTGAATATTTTTCAGTTCCTGCTCTGTAAAAATCAAGCTGCTCTACTTTTCCAGGCTGTTTTGCCATTATTCTTTCCGCTTTATCTTTTGCTTTATCTAATGTTTTTCTTTTTATAGATGAGTTTTTTAACAGTTCCATTCTATCACTTTTTGCCATATTATCAAGAGCGTAAGCAGAAGCTTTTCCTTCGCTATCAAGTAATTCTTTATAATCACCTTTTTCAAAAGCTATATCACTTGGAATTAAATTGCCATTACCTGTTTCAATATAATCTTTAAAACATTCAAATACGTGTCCAATTTCGTGAGTTACAAGATATTTGTGCAATATTTTTATTAATTCTGACTTTTTATTCTGTAAATTAAATTCTGGTGTATTTTGAGTTTTTTGATTTATAAATATTTGTGGAAGGCCACCAGCTATTCCAACTCCAAATTTATTACTATTGTTTATTATATATTTTTCATCAGCGTTATTTCCAAAAATGCTTTTTATATACTTTTTTACACTTGGAGGATTATCTAATTCTTCCATATAATCTTCAACAATTTTTTTTACTTCTTTAAATCTATTATATTCATCTTTTTTCTTTTTCATTTCTTCAACTGAAAGCCTTTTTTTATTATTCCACTTTTCAGACAAATATTCATTTAATTTTTTAATTGGTTTTAAAGCGTCATTTGCCATAGCAATTTGACCTAATCTTTTTTGTTCTTTTGTTATTTTTTCTACAATCAAATTATCGTTTATTTCTTCTTCTATTACAGGATTTATAAATTCTCTTTGTTTTCTTTCAAAATCTTTTTTAAACGCTCTAACTATTAATGCCATATTTTCTCCTAATTTAGATAATTTTAATTATTATATTTAAAAAAGTCAATAATTTTAAAGCTCTCCAATTCAGGAGAGCTTTTTTAATTTAAATCTTGAAAGTATATTCAAAATTATTACAAGTAATTTTATCAGAACTTATATAGACATTGTAATTTTCACCATTAACTTCCATAACGGTTTTTGTAAATGCTGGCAAGTTTTCAAAATTATTTTTGTCTTTTATACTCGTCAAATCTCCATAAGTAGCATCATAAGCAAATACCAGATGTTCAGCAGAAGATGTATAACTTACTTTTTTGTTAATATTCTTTTTAACTGTCTCTTCTGTTAATCCAGTAAAATCACTAATCTCATTATCGTTTACGCTTCCATAGTAATATGGATTAATAAATTCAAATTTAATAGTTT
>Ga0247611_10003929_pt1 | contig 21339 bp, 18 predicted proteins | sample 177DNAGHGhighgp2_FD_192422 | JGI IMG/M metagenome (GOLD analysis project Ga0247611, IMG submission 192422) | Sheep rumen microbial communities from Palmerston North, Manawatu-Wanganui, New Zealand - 1770 DNA GHGhigh gp2 | ecosystem: Host-associated > Mammals > Digestive system > Stomach > Rumen... | reverse complement strand
CGGAGAAACCCGCATCCGAAAAGCCAGCTCCTGCAAAGGCAGCTCCCGCAAAGGAGAAGGCCAAGGAAGAGGCTCCCAAGAAACGTGGCGGACGGGCCGCAAAGGCAGCAGACAGCGCCAAGGAGACATTCATCGTGACACGCGACGTGAAAACCACCGACGAGATACTCGCCGAGATGAACATGCCCAAGCAGCAGCTGGAGGACACCACGGAGGAAATAGTGAAGATGGTGAAACCTTCAGCACCCGTGAAGAGCAACGTCCCCGAATACGACTTCGGAGACAATATCAAGGGAGAAGGCGTGCTCGACATACAGAACGACGGTACGGCATTCCTGCGCTCAAGCGACTACAACTACATGCCGTCGCCCGATGACGTGGCTGTGTCCAACCAGCTCATACGCCTCTACTCGCTCAAGACAGGCGACACCGTGAGGGGCAGCGTGCAGCCTCCCCAGAACGGCACACGCTACTTCGTGCTCACCACAGTGGACAGCGTGAACGGATGCGACCCGCGAAGCATCAGAGAGCGCAGCCCGTTTGAACACCTCACCCCACTCTTCCCCGACGAGAAATTCAATCTGTGCACAGGACGCGGCGACAACCTCTCCGTGCGCGTGGTGGATCTCTTCTCACCTATCGGCAAGGGACAGCGAGCACTCATCGTGGCACAGCCCAAGACAGGTAAGACGATACTGATGAAGGATATAGCCAATGCCATCGCGAAGAACCATCCGGAGGCATATCTCATGATGCTGCTCGTGGACGAACGCCCTGAGGAAGTGACAGATATGGCACGCACGGTGAACGCCGAAGTGATAGCATCAACATTTGACGAACCCGCCGACCATCACGTGCGCATCGCCAACCTCGTGCTGGAAAAAGCAAAGAGAATGGTGGAGTGCGGACACGATGTGGTGATATTCCTCGACTCAATCACACGACTGGCACGAGCCTACAACACCGTGCAGCCTGCTTCCGGAAAGATACTCACCGGCGGTGTGGACGCCAACGCAATGCACAAACCGAAACGATTCTTCGGCGCAGCGCGTAACATAGAAAACGGAGGCAGTCTCACCATCATCGCCACAGCACTGACCGACACTGGCAGCAAGATGGACGAAGTGATATTCGAGGAATTCAAGGGTACGGGCAACATGGAGCTGCAGCTGGACCGCACACTGGCCAACAAACGTATCTTCCCCGCAGTGAACATCGTTCAGTCGAGCACACGACGCGACGACCTGCTGCAGGACAAGACCACTCTGGACAGAATGTGGATACTGCGCAAGTTCCTCGCCGACATGAATCCTATCGAGGCAATGAGCGAAATGAAATCAAGAATCGAGCATACGCGCAACAACGAGGAGTTCCTGCTCAGTATGAACTCCTGACAGACGCATATCGACGATATTGCCCTCCAGGCCCTCGGGTTTGGAGGGTTTTTCATATCTGTACTCCACGCGGATGTAGTTGTCCGTGAAACCGTACATCACACCTTCCTTGCGGCTGTGCTCCAGAAGAACGGGACGCACACAACCCTCGTAGCGCCCGTAGAACGCACGCATCTTCTCATCGGAGAGAGCTATGACACGCTGGCTGCGCTGATGCTTCACCTCGGGAGATACAACGTGGGGAATCTCCAGAGCCTTCGTGCCGGGACGCTCGCTGTAGCTGAACACATGATATTCGCTCACAGGCAACGCCTCCATGAAACTGTAGGCATCCTCAAAAAGGGCATCCGTCTCTCCCCTCGTGCCGACAATGACATCCACACCGATATAGGCGTCCGGCATCAGTTCGAGCACACGCTCCACCTTGCTGCGGAAGAGAGCCGTATCGTAGCGTCTCTTCATCAGACGCAGCACCTCGTCGCTGCCGCTCTGAAGGGGAATGTGGAAATGGGGCATGAAAGCACGGGAGGACGCACAGTAGCGTATGATGTCGTCGGTGAGCAGATTGGGTTCGATGCTGGAGATGCGGTAGCGCTCGATACCCTCCACAGCGTCGAGAGCCTTTATCAGGTCGAGAAACGACTCACCTGTGGTGCGGCCGAAATCTCCGATGTTGACACCCGTGATGACAATCTCCCGGCCACCCTGCTCAGCTACACCTCTTGCCTGGGCAACGAGGCTCTCTATCGAACCGTTGCGGCTGCGTCCCCGGGCAAAGGGAATGGTGCAGTAAGTGCAATAGTAGTCACAGCCGTCCTGCACCTTAAGAAAATAACGCGTACGCTCACCCGACGCGCACGAGGGAAAGAACTGGCGTATGTCTGCTGTGCGCGACGTAAGGTATTCGTGCTTCACAAGAGCACGCTCCTCCGGCATCAGCTCTACACGCCGGACAATCTCAGGCACCAGTTGCGACTTCTCCTCGCTGCCAAGCACCAGATCCACTCCGTCGAGAGCTGCCACCAGCCGGGGCTTCAGCTGTGCGTAGCATCCGGTCACCACCATCAGGGCTCCGGGATGACGGCGGGCCATCTTGGATATCTGCTGACGACATTTATGGTCGGCAACTTCAGTTACGCTGCAGGTATTGACAACACATATGTCGGCCACCTCATTGTCGGAGACAGGCTCGGCACCCTCCTCACGGAGACGGTCGGTGATTGCAGATGTTTCTGCATAATTCAATTTACAACCTAATGTAAATACCGAAAATTTGCGTCCTTGAAGTCGTTTCATGGTGCAAAAGTACAAAAAAGAGGACTTATTATGGGCATTTTAAAAAAAAATTAAAAAAAAACATGTGTTTTTCTTTGCTGTTTCGTAAAAACGACGTACCTTTGCACCGGTTTTAAGAACAATTGATTGTTTTACAGTATTAAAAAGTAAGAAAAAAATGAAAAAGTTAGCTTTTGTTTTCGCAGCTGTTGTTGCTGTTTCTTTCGCTTCTTGTGGTAACAAGACCGCTCAGGCTGAGGCCGTTGACAGCGATAGCGTTAGCGTTGACACCGTTGCTTGCGACAGCGCCGTTTGCGACAGCACCGTTTGCGATAGCGTAGTAGCTCAGTAATTAAATTTACAACGACACTATCCAGGGGATTGCCGACAGGCAGTCCCCTTCTTTTTTGTCCAGACTCCCACCCCCACCCGAAAACAGACAGATCCGGACAAACGGGCACAAAAAAAATCTCGCAGGCAAAATCCTACGAGATTCTTATGTTATAAAGTAAGCGGACTCTTACTCTGCGCTCTCAGCAGCGGGAGCCTCTTCTGCAGCAGGTGCTTCAGCCTTGGGAGCCTCAGCAGCCTTGGGAGCAACACCACCCTCAGCGATTACTGTGAAGGGAACATGAGCGGTAACCTCCTTGTGGAGCTTCACCTGAGCAACATACTCGCCGACAGTCTTAACATCCTTCACAATGATAATCTTGCGATCGATGTTGAAACCGAGCTTCTGCAGCTCGTCTGCAATCTGAAGGCTGTTCACACTACCGTAGATAACACCTGTAGCGCTCACCTTTGTGGAAATGGTCAGAGCAACAGCGTTGAGCTTCTCACAGAGAGCTTCAGCATCAGCCTTAATCTTTGCCAACTTAACAGCCTTCTGCTTCAAATCCTCAGCAAGCTGCTTCTTAGCACTCTCACTGGCAATAACGCCCTTACCGAAAGGAATCAGGTAGTTGCGACCGTAGCCAGACTTTACATTAACGATATCGTTCTTGAAACCAAGACCGATGATATCTTCTTTCAGAATGATTTCCATTATACGTCCTCCTTATAATTACTTCATCAAATCAGTTACGAAGGGCAATAGAGCCAAGTGACGAGCACGCTTTACGGCCTGAGCCACACGACGCTGGAACTTCAAAGAGGTGCCAGTGATGCGACGGGGCAGAATTTTGCCCTGCTCATTCAGGAACTTCTTCAAGAATTCAGGATCCTTATAGTCAATGTACTTAATACCGCTCTTCTTGAAACGGCAATACTTCTTCTTCTTGACGTCAATAGCGGGAGCGTTCAAATAACGGATTTCAGATGTTTGCTGTGTCATGTCTTAAGCCTCCTTCTTGTTGTTTCTTCTCTTTTGTGCATACTCGATGGCGTACTTCTCCATCTTAACGGTGAGATAGCGCAAAATTCTTTCATCACGACGGTAAGCAACCTCCAAAGTCTTGATAGCCTCTGGCTCTGCCTTAAACTCGATAAACTGGTAGAATCCAGTACTCTTCTTCTGGATGGGATAGGCAAGCTTCTTCAGGCCCCAGTTCTCCTCGCCGATGATTTCAGCACCGAGCTTAGCGAGAACGCCTTTGAACTTTTCTACCGCTTCCTTCATCTGATCATCAGACAAAACGGGAGTTAAAATGAAAACGGTTTCGTATTGGTTCATAATACGTCTAAAAATGGGTTAATAATGTTTGATTTTGCAAAAATGCGGTGCAAAGGTACGAAAAAAACTCCAACCAGACATGAATTTGCGCGAATAAATTGCCAAAAGAGCTAAATTATAGGCCCAAAAGTTGCACAACTCATACTTTTTCCTTTATTTTGTGTCCAAAATTGATAACATACTACAACAAATCTAATCTATTATGACAAGATACGGCGGTATATGGGCCATCGTTTTGGGCACCTTGATTTTGGTTTTGAGTTACCTGTTTGACTGGGTTGACTACAATTGGGTGCAGGGCATCGCCCTCCTATTCATCATCTGCGGCCTGGTTGCCCACATTATTCTGAGTCGGAAGGCGGCAGAATAAGGCGATAACCCTTTCCGTGCACGTTGTTGATCTGGATGCGGTCATCATCCTTCAGAAGTTTGCGAAGCTTGGTGATATAGACATCCATCGAACGTGCGTTGAAATAATTATCCTCTACCCAGATTGACTTCAGTGCCACTTCACGCTGAAGAATATCTCCTGCGTGCATGCAAAGCATCGTGAGGAGCTCGCATTCCTTTGTCGTCAGGCGCACCTGGGTCTCACCGCGAGTGAGGGTCTGACGCTGAGTGTCGAAAACGTAGGAACCAAGTTCATAAGACTTCTGAGGCTTGTTGGTCTTACCGCCGGCACGACGCAGAATGGCCTCAATACGATACACAAGTTCATCCATGGAGAACGGTTTTGTCAGATAGTCGTCAGCACCCAGTTTGAATCCCTCCAGGATATCTTCCTTAAGATTCTTTGCAGTGAGGAAGATGATGGGCACATCAGGGTTGATCATCCTTATCTCCTTGGCCAGAGTGAATCCGTCCATACGGGGCATCATCACATCCAGAAGGCACAGGTCGTAGGTGCTGCTGGTGAAAGCACGGTAACCGGCCTCACCGTCCAAAAACAGTTCGGCATCATAACCTTTTGCCTGAAGATATTCACGAACCAATACGCCGAGACTCTCCTCGTCCTCGCAAAGCATAATACGATGTTTCTGTTCCATAAGATTTTTTAGTTAGGTATTAGTGGTATTGATATTGTAAACGTTGTTCCTTTGCCAAGCTCACTCGTCGCGTGAATAGTGCCCCGATGCAGCAGCACCATCTTGTGGACGTAGGCCAAACCCAGACCGAATCCCTTCACATTGTGACGGTCGCCGGTGTGCACTCTGTAGAATTTGTCGAAGATGCGTTTCAGGTCACCCTTGGCAATACCCAATCCGTTGTCCTCAATGGAAATCATGAGATTGCGCTCCGTGTTCCATGTCCTGACAACAAGATGAAGGGGCACTCCTTCCCTGCTGTACTTCACAGCATTGTCCATCAGATTGTATATAATGTTGGTGAAATGCATCTCATCCACGTTCACCTCCGCATCCATAGCATCCAGATGAGACTCTATCTCACCGCCGTTCTGGCGCACCTTCAGAGAGAATGTCTCCACAACACCGTCGATGAGAGAGTTGGCATTCAGATCCTGCCACTTGAAGGCAATATTACCGGAATCGTAAAGAGACATCTGAAGGACCTTTTCCACCTGGAAACGAAGACGCTTCGTCTCCGACACTATGATGTCCGAGAAACGGGTGTACATCTCCTCAGTCTTCTTCAGACTCTTGTCGGACAGCATCTGAGCTGCGATGCTGATTGTGGATATCGGAGTCTTGAACTCATGCGTCAGATTGTGTATGAAGTCGTTCTTCATCTCAGTGATGTGTTTCTGGCGCACCACAAGATAAACGGTGAAGAGGAAGGTAATCAGCAAAATGACAGTAAACAGAATGGCCGGAGACACCATACTTGCCGTCCTGAGCACATACTTCTGCATCCCGGGGAAATGTATTCTCACAACACCCATCTTACCCGAAGGGTCGTTACGGAAGAGTGTCTGCGTGTAACCGTAGTGCTCTCCTCTGCTGTCGTAATCCTCACAGCGATACACCTCCTTGCCCTCTGTGTCGTACACTATGAAATGGAAGGGCATCGTGATACCGTTACCTTCAAGAGACGTACGTATGAACTGCTCCATACGACCGACATTGATGCGCTCCCTGAAAGGCAGGGCACTTGCCTGATACAACACACGAAGTATAACATCTCCCAGCACCTCCTGCTCATAGAGATAAGCGTTTCTGACTTTTTTCTGGAAATTGGAGTTCATCGGCATCGGACCGATGTGGAAGATATCCTCCACTGACGATTTCTCATCATCTATCTCCTGAAGATAATCTATCGTCTCCGCACGTTCCAAATCACGACTGGCCTGATCCAGCGAACGGAACACATTCTCGTCGAACTGCTCCACACGCATACGAACCATTGCCTCCGCGTAGCGAAACTGCAAATAAAGCAGTACCATAAAACATGATACCATAAGAATGCTTATCGTCCAAATCAACCAGCGTTTCATACTGCAAAGATAATAACTCCAACCCTAACAACGTTAAAAGCAGGCCCCGAAGAGACCTGCCTTTAACTTTTTATTACACTATTTACTAACTGTAATTGACGAAACGTTAATCTTCATCATTACTCTGGTATGCAGCTACAAGTTTCTGCTGCACATCGCCAGGCACCAGTTCGTAGGACGCAAACTTCATGATAAAGCTGGCGCGACCACCAGTGAGGCTGGACAATGCCGTAGAATATGACGACATCTCTGAAAGAGGAGCCTTACAGATGAGTTTCTCGTATCCGTTCTCACTCTGCATACCGGTAATCATCGCACGACGGCCCTGCAAATCGCTCATCACATCACCCATTTTGTCGCTGGGCACGAAGACTTCTACATCATAGATGGGTTCGAGAATCTTCGGACCAGCCTCGCGGAAGGCCTGAGAGAAGGCGTTTCTGCCTGCCAGCATGAAACTCAACTCGTTGGAGTCTACCGGATGCATCTTACCATCATATACTATTACGCGTACGTCGCGCGCATAAGAGCCCGTCAGAGGTCCCTGTTCCATACGCTGCATCACGCCCTTGAGAATGGCCGGCATGAAACGTGCGTCAATAGCACCGCCCACAACGCTGTTGACGAAGACGAGCTTACCGCCCCACTCCAGATCAACCTCTTCGGTACTCTTGGCGTTAACACGGAATTCCTGTCCTCCGAACTTATACACATCGGGAGCAGGCATACCTTCGTAGTAGGGTTCCACTATCAGGTGTACCTCACCGAACTGACCAGCACCACCCGACTGCTTCTTGTGGCGATAATCCGCACGGGCAGCCTTTGTGATAGTCTCTCTGTATGGAATCTTCGGTTCGTCGAAAACAATCTGTATCTTCTCGTTGTTCTCCATACGCCATTTGAGCGTGCGCAGATGGAACTCACCCTGACCGTGCACAATAATCTGACGGAGCTCCTTAGACTGCTCCACCTGCCACGTAGGATCCTCCTCACGCATCTTCTGAAGAGCATTCATCATCTTCTCCGTCTCACTCTCGTTGACGGCACGGATAGCACGACTGTACTTCGCATTGGGGAACTTGATAAAGTTGAATCTGTTGTCAGAATTCTTATCGTTGAGAGTGTTACCTGTCTTAACGTCCTTCAGTTTCACAGTACAACCTATATCACCGGCAACAAGTTCTTCCACCTTGATACGTGTTGCACCAGCACAGCAGAACAAACCGCCGATACGCTCCCTGCTGCCTCTGTCGGCATTCTGCAGGTCATCTCCCTCTTTCACCTTGCCGGACATCACCTTGAAGTACTGCACCTCGCCGATATGCGGTTCAACAGCAGTCTTGAAGAAATACAGGCTTGTGGGACCGTCGGAACTCGGAACCACTTCCTCACCGCGAGTGTTATGCACCTTCGGCATCTCGTCAACAAAAGGAACCACATTGCCAAGGAACTCCATCAGACGTCTTACGCCCATATCCTTGACAGCGCATACGCAGAACACTGGGAACATTCCCCTGCTTGCAAGACCCTTGCGGATACCTTCTCTCATTTCGTCCTCGGTGAGACTCTCGCTTTCGAAGAATTTCTCCATGAGGGACTCGTCATTCTCTGCAGCGGCCTCGACAAGAGCTTTGTGCATCTCCATAGCCTTTTCCTTCTCCTCTTCAGGAATCTCCTCAATAGTGGGAGCTCCGCCTTCAGGACCCCAGGAATACTTCTTCATGAGAAGAACATCAATGAGACAGTTGAAGTCCGGACCGGTCTTCACGGGATACTGCACAGGCACCACTTTGCTGCCGTATATCTCACGCAGCTGGGCCACCAGATGATCGTAGTCGAGATTCTCGTCGTCCAACTGGTTCACCAGAAAGATAACGGGCTTTGCCAGTTTCTCTGCATATCTGAAATGGTTCTGTGTACCTACTTCCACACCACTGGAACCTTTAAGAAGAAGTACGCACGTATCGGTGACGTTCAATGCTGTCAGTGCACTTCCTACAAAGTCATCACTTCCCGGGCAGTCGATAATGTTCAGTTTCTTGCCGTTCCACTCCACATGGAAGACCGTTGAGAACACGCTGTAGCCGTATTCTTGCTCCACAGGGAAATAATCGGATACAGTATTATGCTGCGTTATACGTCCGCGACGCTTGATAATACCTGCTTCATAAAGCAAACTTTCGGTAAGAGTTGTCTTACCGCTACCGTCATTGCCAAGTAGGGCAATGTTCTTAATTTCGTGTGTTTGATAGGTTCTCATGGTTAAATTTTTTGCCAAATTCGGCCGAAAGATACATCTTTTTTATGAAAGAAGTCCTAAATTTTGTTATGTTTTAGAGCATGAAATCGCTAATTATATCGTTTGAAACAAAAATTCCCTTTGACTCAAGCCTCAAAATGCCGTTTTTCAGGCTCATCACACCGCTTTCGATGTGTCTTTTTGCCACATTTAAGGTGTGTTTTCTCTCATTTTCTTTCAGCAAAGCGATTTCCAACCCGTCAGACGTTCTCAGTCGTGTCAAAACCATCTCATTATAACGTTCCTCATCGTTCAGAATCTCCTGTTCAAAGTAAGTCCCGCCAGCCTCACAATAGAGTTCCAGATCAGGTGTGTTGCAGCGTCTCACTTTCTCTCCGTCGTAAGAGTGCGCTCCCGGCCCCAAACCGACATAAGGCTTTCCGTTCCAGTAACCGCTGTTGTGCTGCGCCCTGAATCCGGGCCGGGCGAAATTACTTATTTCGTAATGCTCCAAACCGGCAGCGGCCGTGAGCCTCATCAGGGATTCGTACATAGCCACAGTCTCCTCCTCGTCAGGCAGGACATTGATTCCCTCCTCAAGATTCCTGTAAAGAAGAGTGCCTTCTTCCACCTGAAGTGCGTATGCGCTGAGATGCGGGGCACCTACAGCAATAATACCCCTGACGTCTCTCTCCCACTCCTCCAACGACTGTCCAGGAAGTCCGTACATCAAATCGAGACTCAGATTACCGAAACCTTTATTTCTCAGAAGGGCTATGGCCTCAAGAGCCTGTGCTACGGTGTGTCGTCTCCTCAGCAGTTTCAGCATATCGTCGTTAAGGCTCTGCACTCCCATGCTCACCCTGTTCACAGGTGTCTCCACGAGCGCATCCGTCCACTCCTCCGTGACATCGTCGGGATTTGCCTCTACCGTGCACTCCACGAGCGACGTGAAACCTCCGCACACTTCTCCCAGAACGTCAAATATCCGCAGAAGATAGTCTGCAGGCAGAAGGCTTGGCGTTCCACCTCCTATATATATAGTATCAGCCTGTGCCCTGACGATTTCCTCGCGTCTCCCTTTTATCTCACTCACCAACGCATCCACATATTTCTGCTGCCACGCGGCATCTCGTGTGGTAGAAAAAAAGTCGCAGTAAATGCACCGCGACTTACAAAAGGGAACGTGTATGTATATCAATGATACTGCTCTTCAAACGTTAAATCATAGAAGCAGGGATATACATTCTGCATTGCATTCGCCTGCCCCATACTGTGTGGAACAATCAGCCTTACGTGAGCTTTCTCTCCACCCTCGCGCTGGGCATTGTCCAGACAGAGAAATCTCATGGCAAGTATCCATCCTTCCGGCACGCTGGTGCTACCGTAGACGTCGTTGAATATGCTGCCCCAGTATACATCCGTAGCAAATGTGGCTGTGAACGTCCCGTAACTGTTGCTTACATCTATCATCTCAGGATTGGTGACATAGGTGTTTCCCCAGTTGCTCGTCTGCACACTGTCGGCCATTATGTTATACTCCAGGAAACGGCAACACAGGCGGGTGCTTTCCCCGCTCTCCAGTTTTTCTCCGCTGCCCTTGCTGAGAATCTGCATATATACACCCGATGATGAGAAATACACATACTGATTGGTAAGCAAATCCGTAGTCTCTCCCTGAGATGCGAACTGGACTTCTGTGATGGGATTTATCTTTCCCACATCCAGCAACACTGTACCGTCTGCTGCACGGATAACAAAATACCTTTTCAGAAACGCGTCCACCGTTTCTCTCTCATGTTTTTTCTGCTCCGCGTATGTCTCCTCACTATTACATGATGTGCACATCAATACAGCCATCACGGTCACAGCAGCAAATATAATCTTTTTCATTTCAATAAATGTTCGTAGGCTTTGACAGCCTTTCTGAATTGCATTATAGTTTCCTCCTCACTTCCCACATATTTTCCTCCTGCGGCATTCTTGTGTCCGCCGCCATCGAAGAAATCAGCCGAGAGTTCATTACAGGGGAAATCATCCACGCTGCGCAGCGATATCCGGTATTGTTCCGGATGTTCCGTATCCTGAGCCATAAGACACGTAAGTTTCATTCCCTTTATCTGCAAAGGCATGTTCACTATACCCTCCGTATCTCCGTTTTTTGTATCAAGGAGACGACGCTCTGCGTTTGTTAGTGTCATGTATGCGGCATTCATCCCGGGTATCACCTTCATCTTACTATAGAGAAGATATCCCTGCAGACGCAGTCGCGCCGGTGTCATTGTCCAGAAGAGTCTCCTGTAGAGTTTATCCTTGTCAAGACCGCGCGTTATCAGCCGGCTCACACATTCATACACCTCCGCCCTTCCGGAATTATACGTGAAGGCTCCTGTATCCGTCATCATACCCGAATACAGACATTCCACCTCGTCCAGAGGAAGGTTGTCCATCTCGCCCAGTTCTGTCAGCATATGACACAGCAGCTCACACGTGGCACACATCTCCGGCCGGGATATTGTCACCTCACAGAAGTCGTCCGGCTCCAGGTGATGGTCTATCATGATACGCGGACACGTATTCTCTTCCAACACGGGAGCAAGTTCCCTCGTACGGTCTTTGTGGTTGTGGTCGCACACGAATATCAGGTCAGCCTCCGCCACAATCTTTTTAGCAAGCTGCGGCTTCGTGTCGAAGCACACCACTTCCTCTGCTCCGGGTATGACATCAAGGAAATCAGGATAGTGATTCGGCATCACGACATGGGCTTCTTTTCCCAGTCGTCTCATCCACTTCATCACCATCAATGTGCTGCCCATTGAGTCCCCGTCCGGGTTCACATGTCCTACGCACAACACATTATGAGCCCTTTTAATGAGATTCAGAAGGCTCTTTTTTGCATCTAAAGTAAGGATTTTGTCCATTTTCGCGCACAAAAGTACAAAAAAAACGCCATTTTTCAAAAATTATCTGTTTCAAAACGCTTACATCTAACTTTTTTTATACTTTTGCACTCGCAAACATTAAAAACACACATAGCCTATCGATAAAAGCCTTACTCCAAATCAATACTCTGTAATAAGGCAATGAGTAATTTTAAGGAGCAGACGGATCATCAGTTGATCACTCTGTACGAGCAAGGAATCGATGAAGCTTTTGACGTTCTTCTGGAACGCAATCAGCAAGTTCTTTTCGGATATATCCTCCGTCTCACCAACGGCAATCAGGATACGGCAAACGATGTCTTTCAGGAGACTTTCACCAAAGCCATCATTTGTATCCGTAATCATCAGTACCAGCAGACAGGTAAGTTCTCCGCATGGCTCATGCGTGTTGCCCACAACATTGTGGTAGACGGAGTGCGCCGCGATCATGACGTGACGCCCGTTAACGACGATAAGGCAGAGTACCTTTTCAACAACATTTCCTTGTCCGAGAACGTTGTAGAAGAGGCTTTCTACAGAGGTGCGCTCAGCAGTACGCTACACCGCCTTGTTGCCCTTCTTCCCGAGAACCAGCAGGAAATCGTACGTCTGCGTTTCATTGAGGATCTTTCCTTCAAGGAAATCGCCGAGCGTCTCGACATCAGCATCAACACGGCCCTCGGACGCATACGCTACGCCCTGATCAATCTGCGCAAAATCGTGGCAGAGCACGATTTGCAGTTGGTGGGATAACCCCCCTACAGCAGCAGGTCCTTGATGTCTTTCTTCAAGTTTAGTTCTATGAAGAAATGCGTCAGGTCCGTCATCTTCACATTGAGACGGTCCAGCGCCTCGAGTGTTTCATACAGTTTCGGAGTTGCCCCGAACATCATTGCGTAGGGAGACACCGCATACAGTACCTTTGAGAGATTTACCGACGCAAAGAAGATACAACCCACAATCTCCGGTTCCAGAGCCCGATAGGTTGCGCTGCTTCCTATACTACCGGCCTTTGAAGCCATATCTGCATCGTTTGAGATGAAGAACAGGTTCTTTTTCCTGTTATCCTGATTTACACACAGACCGGCATGCCATCCTTCCCTGTTCAGTTCCAGGGTGGCGTCTTCGGTGAATGTCGTATCCTTCAGTTCTGCCAGCGTAATTCCCTTAAACCCGTTGATTGCCAGCATCGGAATACTTATTGACACATCTCCGTCCACAGCATTTATTATCTGGTCGGCATCTATCTGTGTGTTCAGGGCTGCGAGTGTCGCGCGCATGCGCTTGTAGTGTTTCAGAAGGTCGAGATGACGGTCTCCGTCCACATTGGCACACATCCACACCACAGGGTCGGCAGGAGCCAGATTCATCAGTTTTCCTGTGATGGGACGGAAACTTCTGTTGTACTCTTTGAAGTATTCCTCCAGACGGCTGTCCTCAAACTTGAGATTCGTCTCAAACGTAATTTTCCTGTTCTCCACAACGACAGAGGCTATCACCTCCACACTGGAGAGGTCGGCACCTTCCGGCAACTGTTCTGCGATGCGTCGCATATATCCTTCCGGCAGTACGTCCGCATGGGAGAAGTATTTGATGTCACCTGGTTGTTCGTCCAGCGACACGAGAATGGCACTTTCGCTGCTGCCCTGAATCATCAGGTCCACCATCTGGTCGTAAAGCATCTCCGCCTGCGTGAGCGACGAAGGACCCATCACCAGCAGTTTCTTGTCGTCGTGCACCAGAAGGAAATTACCCACATTGCACCACGTCATTCCCCTTCTCGGTTCTGTATCGAAACCCATATCCTGCAGCAGTTTGTCCACCTTGTCTGCATCGCTCAGGGGCGCCAGCAGTCCAGTAAAACCGTCTTTAGAGATGAAACCGTATATCGGATGTGTGAAGTCCACACCCATCATAGACACCTTATCGTAGTGGAGCAAAATATCCTTCACCGTGAATCCCAGGTTCTCAGCCACATCCGACAAATCAAGCACCATCACCGCTTTTGCATCTCGGGGAATCGCACTTCTGTATCCGTTGTCAGGACGGATACTGAGATATAATGCCACCCCCAAACCCACCAGCAACACACATGCCAGCAGCACATAGAACTTCATTCCCTTACGCTTGTTTTTCATAATTCAGATGCATCAAATGTACAGCTACGAGGCCTGCCGTTTCTGTGCGCAGACGACTCTCTCCGAGCGATGCGGCAACTGCTCCACGACTCATCACCTCCTTCACTTCCCTCTCCGAAAAATCACCTTCCGGACCGACGAAGACGCATATATTCTGTTCAGTTTTTTCTTTTAATAACTCCTTGTTTCTCTGCAATAAGGCATTAAGATGCTCTTTCTTTCCTTCATGGCAGTGACAGATGTAAACAGCATCCCTGTCTCCCATCTCCGAGACCACTTTCACGAAGTCCCTCATCTCGTTTATCTTCGGCATCCATGCCTTGCGCGACTGCTTCACGGCAGATAGTGCAATGCGGCGGAGACGCTCCGTTTTGAGTTCCGTCCTCTCGGAGTTCTCGCAACGCACGAAACTTATTTCGTCCACTCCTATCTCAACGGCCTTTTCCACCATCCACTCCATACGGTCCGTCATCTTCGTCGGTGCTATCACCAGGTGCAGATGTCCGTCCCACTGTCGCTTCTGCGGCAGTTCCTTCACGATGTCATACAGGCAATGATGATTGGACGCTGTGGTGATGACAGCTTCGTAGAAACTTCCCCTGCCGTCCATCAGCCATATCCCGTCGCCCTCTCTCAGCCGCAGCACCCTGACTGCATGGCGGGCCTCCTCCTCCGGAAGTTCTCCCGTCAGTGCCTCATCGTAAAAGAAACGCCGCTCCTTCATCTTTCTATTCCACGTAGAGCACCAGTCCCTTCAGGTATTCTCCCTCGGGATGGTATATGTTTATAGGATGGTCGGCCGGCTGGTGGAGCTGATGAAGTATGCGCACCTTTCTGCGTGCTATTGCTGCCGCTGTGAATACCGCCGTGCGGAAATGTTCCTTGCTCACGGCCTGCGAGCATGAGAAAGTGAACAGCACGCTTCCCTTCGGCATCTTTGCCATTGCGCGTGCATTCAGTTTGGTGTATCCCTTGAGAGCTCTCACCAGCGCATCCTTATGCTTTGCGAATGCGGGAGGGTCGAGAATCACAAGGTCGTACTTGCCGTCCGTCCTGTCCAGAAACTCGAAGGCATCGGACACATAGGCCTCGTGGCGCGGGTCGTCGGGAAAATTCATCTCCACGTTGGCAGCCGCCAGTTCGATGGCTTTTGCCGAGGAGTCCACGCTGTGTACCATTTCCGCCCCGCCTCTCATGGCATATACGGAGAATCCGCCCGTGTAGCAGAACATATTGAGCACCCTACGTCCCTTGGCGTAGTGCTCCACCAGAGAGCGATTGTCCCTCTGATCCACGAAGAATCCCGTCTTCTGCCCGTGATACCAGTCGATATTGAATTTCAGACCGTTCTCCACAGCTGCATATCCCTTCCTGTCTATTGCCGGGCCGTCCTTGCACTCGTAAAGGAATCCGTTCTCCTGGTGCAGGTCGGCCTTGAACGGCAGTGTCGTCTCGCTCTTGTAGTATATTGCCTGCAGACTCCCGCCCATCACTTCCTTGAGCGCCTCTGCTATCGCCGTCCTGTCCCTGTGCATACCCACGCTGTGAGCCTGCATCACCGCCAGTCCTCCGTACATATCTATCACCAGTCCCGGCAGGAAGTCTCCCTCGCCGTGCACCAAACGGTATATCGTGTTGTCCTCGCGTGCCACGCCGATGGATTTTCTCACGTCAAGAGCGGCGGCCAGACGCTGTCTCCAAAAGGCTGCATCTATCTTTATATCCTCAAACGACAGCACTCTCAGCGCGATGCTCCCCACCTGCCAGTGTCCCTTGGCGAGAAAGCCTCCGTCCGCACCGTACACCGACAGCAGGTCGCCCTCTTCGGGGTCTCCCTCTATGTGGTGCACTGCACCTGAGAATATCCAAGGATGGAAGCGTCCGAGACTTTCCTCCTTACCCCTCTTCAGATATAATTTCAAATCCTTCATGCTGAAGTTGTTTGAGTTTCTCATATAGTTTCACGCACGCCCACGCATCAGTGGCTGCATATGCTTTCTGTGCCTCCGACAGCGACGAGGCTTCCCAGTTGGACAACTGCTGAGACTTGCTTATCTTCTCTCCGAAGACATTGGCATAGAGTTTCTGCAGCGAGAGGTCTTCTATCCCGATGGCTTGCACGTAGCGCTGCAGTTCGAAGAAGCGTCCCGGTGTGAACTGCCTCATTCTGTATAACTGGTGTATGTCGTCCTTCCACGAAAGGCCCACCTTGAGCAGCGTAGTGTCTTCCAGCAGTTTCACGAGGCAGTCGGGCATCCCCATCTGACACAGACGGAAGAGGAAACACACCTCGTGCGTCGCCACCTGCAGCAGCGCCACCTGATTCATGCCACCTTTCTTGAAATTGGGTCTCGTCTCTGTGTCAAGTCCTATAATACTCTGCCGGAAGAGATACTCCACAGCCCTGTTAGCCTGCTCCTCTCCGTTGATAACAACAATGCGCCCGGGAAAACTCACGCGGGGCAATGTGTTTATTTTTGTCTTATCATAGTGTGAATATAGGCTTTTCACGTCGCAAAAATAGTGAAAAATGTTGAAAGAAGCGGGGAGACACCATCGGGATTTTATTCATTTCAAATATTTTTTCGTATATTTGCGCCAGAATAACTGTTTATCCCTATATGGCAACTTCCAAAAACGAACGAAATAGCAAGAAAAAAGTCGAAGAAAAGGCTCCGAGAAAAAGTTGGCGCACATTCTTCGCAGAAATCACCGGCCGCAAGGATATGAAGGACGAGGAGGATCTAAAGCGCGAGGAAATGATACGCTTCTCCCTCGGCGGCATACTCTTCATTGTTTCCATGTTCCTTCTGCTCTCCATCGCCTCCCATTTCTTCACGGGCGAGGCAGACCAGAGCTGGTCGGGCGAGGGTCATCCCTCCAACTGGATGGGTGTTCTCGGTCTCCACACGGCAAGATTCTTCGTGGAGGAGTGCTTCGGCTTTGCCAGCATCTTCTTTCCCGTCTTCCTGCTTGCCGCATCCCTGCGTATCATGCGCATCTACACGCTCCGTCTCTGGAAGTGGTTCATCAACTGTTCCATACTCATGCTGTGGATTTCCGCGGCCGGGGACTATTTCCTGCGCGGTTTCTTCAACATGGTGCACAGCCACATCAACATCGGCGGCAACATCGGTCATGAGGAGATTGAACTCCTCGACAAGTATCTCGGCAGCATCGGCACGCCCGCCCTGTTGATATTCACCCTCCTGGCTTATCTCATCTACCTCTCCGACGAGACCATCAGCTATATCCGCACTCTCATGCATCCCAAGCAGTTCATCAAAGACCGTCTCCATCATGGCGACGGGGCTGAGGACGACGAGGCTGAGAATACGCAGGAGACAGAAGACACAGAGGAGAGCACCGGCACCCACGCCACAGTCATCGACTTCAAGGTGGACGGAGACGGGACGGAGAGCGGGAAGAAGCCTGCCGACATTCCCCTCCAGATTAACTACGACACTCTCGAGGAGGCTCATTTCAATGTTGTCCAGGAGAAGCCCGAGGAGGTTCCTGCCGGAGAGGACGCCGGTAAGAATGCCGGGTTCACCATCCAGGAGGGCACCGAGGAGGAAAAGGCGGAGCTCGACAAGTACCGCGCCCTCGAGCCCTACGATCCCAAGCTCGATCTTTCACGCTACCGCTACCCCACCATCGACCTCCTCAAGAAATACAGCAACGACGGTGTCGGCATCGACATGGAGGAGCAGGTGCAGAACAAGAACCGCATCATCAGCGTGCTTCAGGACTTCAACATAGCCCTCAAGGACATCAAGGCCACCGTAGGTCCCACCATCACGCTCTACGAGATTACTCCCGCAGCCGGTGTGCGCATCTCCAAGATACGTAATCTGGAGGACGACATCGCCCTGAGCCTCTCGGCTCTCGGCATCCGCATCATTGCGCCCATTCCCGGCAAGGGCACCATCGGTATCGAGGTGCCGAACGCCAAGCCGCAGATTGTCTCCATGGAGAGTGTGCTCAATTCGCGCAAGTTCCAGGAGTGCGAGTACGAACTTCCCATGGCTATCGGCAAGACCATCACCAACGAGATATACATGGCCGACCTGGCCAAGATGCCCCACCTCCTCGTGGCCGGTGCCACAGGTCAGGGTAAGTCCGTAGGTCTGAACGCCATTCTCACCTCGCTGCTCTACAAGAAACATCCCGCCGAACTGAAACTTGTGATGGTGGACCCCAAGAAGGTGGAGTTCTCCGTCTATTCTCCCATCGTCAACCACTTCCTGGCACAAGTGGAGGGCACTGAGGACGAGGACGAACCCATCATCACCGACACCCAGAAGGTGGTGCGCACGCTCAAGAGCCTCTGTGTGGAGATGGACAACCGCTACCTGCTGCTCAAGAGTGCCGGCACGCGCAACATCAAGGAATACAACGAGAAGTTCAAGTCGCGCAAACTGCTTCCCACTGAGGGTCACCGTTTCCTGCCCTACATCGTTGTGGTCATCGACGAGTTCGGCGACCTCATCATGACGGCCGGCAAGGAGATTGAGCTCCCCATCTGCCGCATTGCCCAGTTGGCACGTGCTGTCGGCATCCACATGATTATCGCCACACAGCGCCCCACCACCAATATCATCACGGGTACCATCAAGGCCAACTTCCCCGCACGCATGGCGTTCAAGGTGTCGCAGATGATCGACTCGCGCACCATTCTCGACCGTCCGGGTGCCAATCAGCTTGTGGGCAAGGGCGACATGCTCTATCTCACTGGCAACGACCCCGTGCGTGTGCAGTGTGCCTTTGTCGACACTCCCGAGGTGGAGCGCATCGTCAGCTTCATCTCCGGCCAGCAGGGCTACCCCCGTCCCTATCCTCTGCCCGACGTACCGATGGAGGGCGAAGAGGGCGATTCCGCAGATGTCGATTTCAACCATCTCGACAGCATGTTCGAGGAGGTGGCCCGCCTTGTGGTGAGCACCCAGCAGGGTTCCACCAGTATGATACAGCGCAAGTTCGCCATCGGCTACAACCGCGCCGGCCGTCTCATGGACCAGCTCGAGGCTGCGGGCATCGTAGGTCCGGCTCACGGCAGCAAGCCGCGTGAGGTACTCTGCATGTCGGAGGAAGACCTCCAGTTCCGCCTCGACAATCTCAAAGGCTGATTAAGGCGGGCGAAGCCCTAAATGACAAATGATAAATGATAAATGATAAATGATTTCATCATGAAGACCAGACTCCTTTTCCTGCTTCTTTCCCTTTGCACTGCATCGTTCGCCAAGGACGATCCCCGTCAGATACTTGATGCCGCCGTGTCCCGGTTGGAAAACTCAGGCGGTGTGCGCGGCCAGTTCACCATCACTCAGTTCGACGGCACCAAGGAGGCCGGTTCCACCCAGGGTCACATCGCCATGCATGGCGAGCGCTATACGCTCACTACTCCCGAGCACATCACGTGGTACGACGGCAAGACACAGTGGACCTGGCTCAAGAGCAGCAACGAGGTGAATGTCACCACTCCCACGCAGACGGAGCTGCGCAAGTCGTCTCCCGCCGCTCTGCTGGGCGCCTACAAGAAGGGCTACAATCTCTCCATGAAGAAAAGTAAGCTGCGCGGCCGCCGCGTGTGGGAAATCACCATGACGGCCATCTCCAGCGTGTCGCGTCCCGAGCGCGTTGTCATCGACATTGCCCAAGACGACTACGTGCCTATGTGCCTGCGTGCCCGCAACGATGGCAACTGGACACGCTTCGCCATCTTCGAATACGCTGTGAAGCAGCAGTTCTCCGAAAACGAATTCCGTTTCCGTCAGGAGGACTACCCCACCGCCGAGGTTATCGACCTCCGCTGACGATGTCCACGATGTCGGAGGGTCTGTCCGCCATTGTCATGGCTCCTTGCTCCTCCAGCCATTCTCTGTCCCTGAATCCCCACGTCACCGAGATGCATTCCAGCCCGGAATTTCTCGCTGTGGCTATGTCCACCTCCGAGTCGCCTATATAGACGGCTCTCACGCCCTCTCCCTCAGCTCCCAGTTCGCGTAGCGCCAGCTGCACCATGTCTGGTGCCGGTTTGCGTGCCACGCCCTCGCGCTCTCCTATCGCCACGTCTATTGTGTCGCGGAAGTGGGCTTCCCACAGTTCGTCCACTCCAGCCTGCAGTTTGTTGCTCACCACGGCCATCCTCACTCCCTTCTCCCTGAGTCTCTGTAGCGTCTCTTCTATACCCTCGTAGGGACCTGTTGTGTCGCGGCAGTGGTCCACGTAGTAGGCCTTGAAATCGGCAAAGATGTCTTCAAAGCGCGGATTCTTCTCTCCTTCGGGCACAGCGCCCCTCATCAGGTTGCGCACTCCGTTGCCCAGCAGTCTTCTCACATCTTCTTTTTCGCGCAGGGGCAACCCGTACGTGCGCAGGGTGTGATTCACGGCAGCTGCCAGGTCGTTGAGCGTGTCGAGCAGCGTGCCGTCCATATCCCATATTATCGTGTTGTATCTCATCATTCCCGCAGTTTCTCCTCGAATTGCCGTATTTCGTTTGCCATAGTCTGATTTTCATTTACAGATTTTTTCAAGGACAAAGGTAATGAAAATTTTTGTATGCGCAAAATATTCGTGTCACATTTGTCACATTTGTCACGAAAAAAAAAATTTTTACATGCGCACGCACACATATGGGCGCATTTTTCGTGCGATGAGGCTTTCCTGAAACACTTATTTTTTTCTCTTAGAACATCAGTGAGTTATGAGAATAATTGCGCATTTTGTTTTTTCGCTGTCGTACCTTTGCAGCGTCAAAGCAGATATAAGGCTGCATCCAGTGTTCGTCTACAAATCCCTTAATGAAGCGAAAAATCTGGGTGAAAGAAAACTGACAGAAGACTGGCGGCTTCGCCTAAATGAGAAATGATAAATGATTTTTCAGTTGACAAGTTAACGAGTTGACGAGTTGGATGAAAACGATAACGAAGACGATAACGAAAAACGAAAAAGAAGACGATGACGAAAAACGAAAAAGAAAACGAAAAACTATCACCTGAAACTTGAACATCCGCCCGAGGTGTTTCTGTCCCCCGATAACGGGGGGAACCGAAGGGGGTGCAAAGACCATTGATGCAGAGAGAAGTCCGCACTTATCTATGCCGAGCCGAGAAGGATGTCTGCGGCGAATAGCCGCGAAACCTAAATCATTGTCTTATACTGAAATAGGTTGACACATTTAGAAACCAAATAAAATGTGTAAGACTTATGAACAGACTTCATGAAAGGATTCCTCTAGAGAAAAGA
>Ga0247611_10003928_pt1 | contig 21341 bp, 21 predicted proteins | sample 177DNAGHGhighgp2_FD_192422 | JGI IMG/M metagenome (GOLD analysis project Ga0247611, IMG submission 192422) | Sheep rumen microbial communities from Palmerston North, Manawatu-Wanganui, New Zealand - 1770 DNA GHGhigh gp2 | ecosystem: Host-associated > Mammals > Digestive system > Stomach > Rumen... | reverse complement strand
TCGTTGCGTGCGGTGTTGTACGGCATTGCTGCGGCGGAGATGGCTATCGTCATCATCATCACCAAGGTCATCATCTTCTTCATAGTTGTATCGTTTTTGATGGTTGAACTTCTTGTTTCTTATCTCTGGTTTTCTACTGCAAAGGTAAGGCGAAATTCATGACCTTGAAAGGGATTATGCCTAAAGTGAAAGGGTGGTTTCCCTATACTTGATTAGGAAAACCACCCTTTGTCCAGGGAAAATGGTGATACAGATATATTGAACGTTGTCCGATTTCTGGCTTCGCCTCGGCATAGTGAAAACAAGTTTTCTCTCTGCGCTCGGCTCGCACCTAAATTCCGCTTTGGCGGCATTTAGGGCTTCGCCTCTGCATAGCTCAAGCAAGCTTGGCTCTGCGCTCGGCTCGCACCTAAATTACCGAATTTTAAGTATTGCCTGTTTCCTGAATACTATATACTTTTGTGCCGTAAAAAAAAGAGACCAACACACTTTCACAGACAGGCTGATGTGGCCTGGTTCTGAGGCGGAACACCGATGGCAGGAATAACATCCTGACGTGACTTTCATAAGCAAGTAGATAGACAAAAGATTATCAACTAATATAGGATTAAGGTATGAAGAATTTTTTCAAGGATTTTTTCAGTCAGTGCGCGCGTCCCGAAGGGTTTCTCGGACGGTGCATGTTGCGTTTCATGAACTTCGGCCATGCCCCGCTCACCAACTGGGGGCTTTCCCATGTCACGTTTCGTGATGGAATGACAATGCTCGACATCGGCTGTGGTGGCGGTGCCACACTGAAACGTCTGCTCAAGAGAAGCCCTGGCGGCAAAGTCTATGGCATAGACATTTCAGAAGAGAGTGTCATCAAGGCGAAAAATGTGAACAAGCGGCTGCTGGGCAGTCAGGTGTTTGTGGAGCAGGGTTCTGCCGACAGATTGCCTTGGGAGGACCAAAAGTTTGACGTTGTGACGGCCGTTGAAACCGTTTATTTCTGGCCAAATCTGCCGAAATGCTTCCAGGAAGTGAAACGTGTGCTGAAGCCCGGCGGGCAGTTTGCCATCATGCTGGAAGTGATAGAGGGCGATTCGGTATGGACGAATGTCGTTGAGGGGATGACTGTATATCCTCCCGAACAGTTGAAGGATATGCTGGAACTGGCTGGATTCAGTGATGTGGAGGTCTTCAGGAAAAAACCGTCGTATGCAACCGTCAGAGGAATCCTGAAATGAAAGAAAACATGAAACCCGATTACGGGAACTGGGTTCCCCGGAAACTGCTGGCATCGCTTTATGTGGCGACATCGGTCATAGCTGTCCTTTTGTGTCTTGCGGTTTTTTGCAACTGGGCTTTGCCTGTCACCATCATCTTGGCAGTCCTCCTCTTTGTTTCCTTGTTTTTCTCCTTTTACATGACGGCTTTCCATCATGCTTTCTCGTTCAGTGGTGGCGGCATGATGGGAAGGGTACACGAGTTCGTCGTCTCGCGTCTGCCATGGGACGGCCGAGGCCGCCTACTGGATGTAGGATGTGGAGCCGGTGCATTGACCATCCGTTGTGCCAGGCGTTTCCCTCATTCTCACTGCACCGGCATCGACTATTGGGGCATCAAGTGGGACTATAGCCAGCGGATGTGCCAACACAATGCCGAGGCTGAGCAGGTGGCCGACCGTTGCACGTTCCAGCAGGGCGATGCCAACCATCTTGACTTTGCGGATGAGACTTTTGATGCCGTTGTCAGCAACTTCGTCTATCATGAGGTGAACGACGGGCGGAGCAAGGAGAAACTGCTACGCGAGACATTGCGTGTACTGAAAAAGGGCGGATGCTTCGTCCTGCAGGATTTGTTCGGACAGAAGTCTGTGTATGGAAACTTTCAAGATATTATAGATAGTTTGAAAAGGGATACCGTGAGCGAGATCCACTATGCCGATTCTTGTCAGGAGATACCTATCCCACAGTGGATGCAGATACCAGGGATGCTGACTGGTGTGGGGATTATTTACGGAAAAAAATAGGAGTTGGCAATCATAGAGCGGTTGGCTCCTCCGGCAAAAAGAAAAGAGGGTGTGTCAAAATGGAATGACTTGAGAACAAAACTTACAGATTGTAAGGAAGAAGAACGGCCTGAAAGGCCAGCAGCTGTCAGCCTAGGGCAATCGCCCTAGGTATAAGGCAGAGTATTAATGTCGCCCTGAAAGGGCAAAAGCATTGGCTATTAATGCTTTTGCCCTTTCAGGGCGACAATTGTTGCCATACATAAAAACCCAGGGCGTTGCCCTGGGCTATGGTCTTGTTGGCCTTTCAGGCCGACACAATGATTACAAATTGAAAATACCGGTAATGCAAATCTCCATTTTGACACACCCTCATGTCAGGTGCGTTATGGACTGCACTTAAAGTGCAAATTTCAGTGTACGACCGTCAATTGTAAGGATGTAGACTTGACCCCACATTCTTCATGGCGTAGAAGTCCTGGTCGTGGGCGGGAATCTCGATACCGCTCTCCCAGCGTGTGGAACCGTAGTAGTTGAGTTCTTTTATGGCAACTTGTTGTAATGGTCGTCCGTCACTGGCTCCAGCCATTCGTTTGAGGCTCCATCCTGCACATCCTTATGATACGTCAGATGCTGGAACCAAGAGCCGTTCTGGGCCCCGTGCCAATGTTTCACCTCGGCAGGCACGGCGATGACGGTGCCGGGAGTCATTTCCTGCGGCTCCTTGCCCCATTCCTGATACCATCCGCGGCCGGCTACGCAAATCAGCACCTGCACCTGCTTGTGATGGATGTGCCAGTTGTTGCGGCAGCGGGGCTCGAAAGTCACATTCATCACACCACCGCCAACGTCAGCCAGATAACTCTGTCCGATGAAATATTTGCCGTAGGGATTGGGTTCTCCCTTGGGCCACTTGGAGCTCAGCGTGTAACCCTCCTCACAGAGCCAACGGCAGAGCTCATCCACCAATAGCTGCGGATTGCCCATGTTCACCGCACCCTTCTTGTGGGCGGCGAGTTGGGGTGCCACACCTTCCAGCCCGCTCAGTGCTGCTACGGTCACAATCTCGCGGTCGGAAGCCGAGAGTTGGTCACCAGCGAAGATGTCGCCGAAGAGGTGAGACTTCAGGTAATAGTCATCCTGCGGGCAGAAGGTGTAGTCGAAGGGCTGTCCTGAGAGTTGTGTCTGGTTCTTCACACCCAGTTCGTAGGCCTTCTTGGCATTGTCCCATTCTGCCGGGCGCTTCCAGGGCTTACCCTCCTGCCAGTTCGGCTGCCGGTTTTCCAGCACCTTGCTCAATACTCCCAGTGCGTTCAGGCTTCGTGGAAATCCCGTGTAGGCATAGAGTTGCGAGAAAGCCTCCTTCAGCTCGTTGATTGTTACGCCGCCATCGAGAGCCTTTCTTACGGTAGGTTCCAGTCGTTGCATATCACCCTGTGCCATCAGGCAGGCACATGCTGCCAATCCCCTCTGACGCTCTGTCAGCGTCTGACCATTTGTTGTTATCATCATCATTGTTGCGAATAAAAATATTACAATTCTTTTCATTGTTTTTCTGTATTACTTGTTTCTTTTTGCAGCGACCCATAGGGGTTCCTCACTCATGACGGGCTTGTTGACAGCCATCACGCCAGAGAGATTGTGTGGTACGTAGGGCTCCTCCAGATAGCGGATGTCATCTTCTGAAAGATGGACATCGAGCGCTTTCACGGCTCCCTCGATGTGGTGCAGTTTGGTGGCACCAACGATGGGCGACTCTACCTTCGTCAGCAGCCAGGCCAGTGCGATCTGGGTCATTTCCACACCGTAGCGGTCGGCCAGTTCCACAACGCGCTCCACGATACGGTTGTCCAGCTCGGCGGTGGTATCATATTTGAAGTGCATGAACAAGTCCTCCTTCTGTCGCTTCGATGTCTCTCCCGGACGCTTTGCCAGTTTGCCTGAAGCCAGGGCGCTGTAGGGTGTCTGTGCGATGTTGTCCTCGCGGCACAGCGGTTGCATCTCACGCTCTTCCTCACGCATGATCAGGTTGTAGTGGTTCTGCACCGAGACGAATTTTGCCCAGCCTCGTTTCTCGGCCAGCGCATTCATCTTTGCCAACTGGTAGGCATACACGTTGGCAATCCCGATGTGGCGTGCCTTGCCCTGCCTGACGGCCTCGTTCATGCCTTCGAGTATCTCCTCTGCAGGCGTCTTGTAGTCCCAGATGTGGTAGATGTAGAGGTCCACATAGTCCATGCCGAGGTGCTGCAGGCTCAGGTCGATATTGTTCAGCACATGCTGTCGCCCGTCGATGCCTTTCTGGATGTCCTCGTCGGTACGCGGCAGGAATTTCGTGGCCACCACCACGTCCGCGCGCCGGGCCATGTCCTTCAGGGCGCGGCCCACATATTGCTCCGATGTGCCCAACTGGTAGGCAATTGCCGTGTCGAAAAAGTTCACGCCCAGTTCGAGCGAGCGGCGGATAATCTCACGTGTCGGCTCCTCGCCAATCGTCCACGAATGCTGTCCGATGGTCGGGTCGCCGAATCCCATACATCCCAGGCAGATGCGCGACACCTGCAAGTCGGAGTTCCCAAGTTTTACGTATTCCATCATATTATTGTTCTTTCGTTATGATTTGTTTGCTTATTCAATAATTCTTTTCTCACCGTCTGCGCTGCAACTCATCATTGTCATCACAATTGTCAGAACTGCTATCGATTTCATTGTGTGCGCTTTTGGGATTTACTTGATGATTTTCTTGCCGTCCGCGATGAATATCCCGCGTTTCGGGGTTTGCGACAGGCGCTGGCCCGAGATGGAGTAGTAGTTGCCCGTGGTTGGGCTCTGTGTGGAGGGTGTCTCGATGGCTGTCACTGCATTGTAGTTAATGGCCGTGAGCCAGTTCTGTATCAGTGTGCTGCGTTTGGAGCGGTTTGAGTTGTTAATCCACAGGTTCTCGCTGAAATACTTGCCCTCGGGCACCAGGCGCTTGCAGTCGCTGACCACACCGCTGATGCTGCTGCTGGCACTCGACACAATCAGTCCGATGTTTTTGCCCGCCATCTCTGCACCGTGGTGAAAGAGGTAGGTCTGCATGATGGCTGCCATCTGGCTCCACCACAGGGGCGTGACGATGATGATGGTCTGATAGGGCGTGAGGTCGGTGATGCTCACGGGGTCGATGGCGGGATAACTCGCGGCATCGTTGGGCGCGGCTTTGATGGCGTTCAGCAACTGCGTGCCGATGGCGTAGTTGTTGGCTTCGTATTTCTGCGTCTTGTCTGCGGGCTCAATTCTCAGCACGTCAGCCTCTATTTGTGATGTCAGTGTCTGCACGATATCGAGACAGTTGTTTGTATAGCTGTAATACACCACGAGTGTCTTGGCATTCATGGCGCTGTTCGCAGTGAGGAGCAGGCAACAGATAATTGTTAGAATCTTCTTCATAGTTCGTCAGTTTTGTCTTTATCGTTTGAAAATCTTGTTCATGGTCTCTGGTGTCAGTGGCTGAAGGTCTTGCAGCTTCAGATGCTTTACCATGTGGAGTGTACCCTGCTTGTACTTCTTGAAGTGTGCGGTCTGGATGTGGTGCTGGTAGGCCTGCTGCGAGGCGTAAATCTCGAGGATGCGCACCTGTGTGGAGTCCTCCTTGGTCTGAGTGGGGAAGAGGCAGACCACACCTGGCTCCTCGGCGATGCTTGCCTTCTGTATCTCGGCAGCAGCGGCGAGGTATTCCTTCAGATATTGGGGATGGACCTCGATTTCGGCCAGGCGGAACAGCATGCTGTCGGCTGTGCGACTGTCGGCAGAAGGCTTTTCATCGGTCTGTCCGAAAAGCCACTGCGCATTCTTGTGGAGTATCATCTCACACAACGGCGCAAGGTCGGGCTCGGTGGATAGATATTGCTTCATGCGGCCGAGGCTCTGAGTGAGTATCTGCGGGGCAACGTAGGGATAGTCGGAGCCGTAGAGCAGGTGGTCGGGCGTGGTGATGGTGAGCAGCATGCGGATGGCCTCAGGGCTAAGTGCGCCGGCAAGGTCGTAATACAAAGCGCGGAGGTTGGCCTCGTAGTCAATCTCGCCCACCATTTTGTTTGCCTGCATCACAGGGGTCAGCGACTTCATGCGGGGGATGGCCAGTGGCAGGTAGGCGCCACAATGGGGCACGACAACCTTCAGTTGCGGATAACGTACCAGTGTGTTGCGGCTGATCATGTTGGCGACGGCACGGGTGGTTTCCGCGAGATATTCCTGCATGGCGAGTGGCGTCTGCGCCATCACCTCACGGTTCACCGGCTCAGGGCGGTGGGGGTGCAGAATCACCACGGCCTTGCGCTCGTTCAGAAAGGCAAAGAGTGGGTCGAGTTCTGGCGCGCCAAGATACTGTCCCTGCACGTTTGTCGCCAGTTTGATGCCGTCGGCTTTCAGCACGTCGAGCGCATACTTTGCCTCTTCAATGGCTTTCTCGACATCGGGCAACGGCAGTGCTGCACAGAAAAGGTACCGCCCTGGATGTTCGCGCTTGATACGGGCTGCGGCCTCGTTGGCCTGTCTCACTACTTTTGGCGATGTCGGCTGTGGTGCCGCCAGTGTTAGAACGGATGTCTGCACGCCTGCCTCTTCCATCCACTTGAGATGGTTGTCCACGTCGTACTTCGGCAAGGGGAATCCCTCGTCCAGCAGTCGTCCCTCGTTCTCCAGGGCCGACACAAACTCAGGAGTGATGATGTGACTGTGCACATCCACCACGCCCTGAGCAAATATAGTTGTCGCAAGCAGTGTTGCAAACATTGTTGTCCGTAATCTCATAACCTTGATTGAATTATTCCATCGAGTGTTCCCAGCCTCCACGGGTGTCGATGCCCGTGGCGTCGGCCAATTGTTCCAGACGGGCGATTTCCTCTGCTGTCAACTGAATCTTTGCGGCCTCGGCGGCCTCGATGACGTGGCGCTCCTTGGTGGCTCCGATGATGGGCAGTGTACCCTTGGCTATGGCCCAGGCGATGCCTATCTGCGAACAGGAAGCACCGTACTTCTGTCCGATGACGGTCATCTCGTTGGTCAGTGCCTCCAACTGAGGCAGCACGGGGTTGTATTTCTTGCCGCGGTCGCTCTCGGCGGGCAGTGGGTTCTCCTTGTTGTATTTTCCACTGAGGGCACCTTGCTCCAGCACCATGTAGGCCCAGAATTCGATGCCGTTCTCCTTGCAGAAATCCAGCACGCCACCTTTCTCTGATGAGCGGTAGAGCAGCGAGTAGTGGTTCTGCACGGCCGAGACCTTGAAACCGGCTTCGCCCAGTATCTCGTTCGCACGCTGAATCTCCTGGATGTTATGGTTCGACACGCCCACGCGCTTTACCTTGCCCGACTGCAGCAGGGGAATCAGTCCAGGTGTCCAGCGCTCCACATCCATCGGGTTGTGAATCCAGTAGATGTCGATGTAGTCGAGTCCCATGCGCTCCAGCGAGGCCTCGGCCATCTTTTCCACCGAGTTGTCATAAACCTCTGCCAGTTGCGGCGTGAATTTCGTGGAGATTTGCACATCCTCACGGCGCAGGTGGGGATTTGAATTCACCGACTCTCTTACCAGTGTGGCGAGAATCTTCTCCGACTCGCCCATGCCATAGACGGTGGCGGTGTCCCAGAGGTTTAGCCCGGCTTTCATGGCCGCGTCGAACACAGGCTTCAAGTTCTCTACGTTCGTGTTACTTCCAAACACGGAGTCTCCTCCGAATGCTCCTGCGCCCCAGGCCCAGGTTCCTAATGCAATCTTACTCATATTTTTCTGTTTTTAAGTTTCTGAGTGCAAAATTAGTCTACGAACGCGATTTATAGGCTAAACATTTTACGGATTGAATTACCAAATTTACGGAATCTGAGAAAAAGTGTTATCTTTGCGGCATAAAATGGTAGATTATGGAGAAGATTCTAAAGGTAAACACCCCCAACGACTACGTTCGATACGTGGGTGCCGAGGTGTTGCACGACGACATTTGCGTGGTACACTACGACGAACTTGAACACTGTCGGCATGCGCTCTGCAACTACGGCGTATATGGCATTTTCCTGCTCGAGGAGAGTCCTTATACCATCAGCTATGGGCAGGGACAGTACAGTTTCAGCAGCGGGTCGCTGCTCTGCGTCGCACCTGGTCAGATGGGGGGCGTCAGCGACAATGGCGAGATTATCCACATCCGCGGGTGGGTGCTCATGTTCTCGCCATATCTGCTGGTGGACACGCCTCTGGAGGGTCACGTCGACGACTTCCATTTCTTCTCCTACTACGAAAGTGAAGCCCTCCAGATGCTGCCCGAAGAGCGGCGCACGCTGGCCATGTGTATGAAGATGATTCGCCACGAACTGCAGACGCACGCCGACGACTCACGCCTGAAAAACATCGTGGTGACATACCTCCAGTTGATTCTAGAATACAGTGCGCGATTCTACGACCGCCAGTTCCAGACCGAGGCTCAGAGCCAGACCAACGACCTGCTGATACGCTTCGATGCCCTGCTGAAGCACTATTACGACCAGCGGCTCTACCGCCAGCACGGCCTGCCCACCGTGCGCTACTGTGCCCAGGAACTTTTTCTCTCGCCCAACTACTTCGGCGACCTCATCCGCCAGATGACGGGCGACAATGCCTCCTCTGCCATCCGACGCTTTATCATGCAGCGCGCCCAGCAGTTGCTCACCGCAGGCAACACCGTGGCCGAAACAGCAGAAATGCTGGGGTTTGACTATCCCCAGCATTTCACGCGCACGTTCAAACGCCACTTCGGCCTCTCGCCCAGCGAGTATCTGAAGAAACGATAGGCTGATGTGGCGACAACATTCTTATAGACTCTCCTTCAAAATCTCTGTCACGTCCTCCTTCGTCAGATTCAGATAACCTGCTGGATAGACTACCGTGGTCTCGGTGATGCCGGGAATCATCTCGGCGGTGGCTCCCAGGGCGCTGATGGTGAGTGGCAGACCAATCTCCAGCATCCACTCCTTCAGTGCTTGCAGACCTGCTTCGGCTATCTGCTCGTCGGTCATGCCGTCGCCGGTGATATTCCACACGTTCTTGGCGAAACGCACGAATTTTGGCAGACCGTTCTTCATGGCGCGGCGATAGTAGGCCATCGAGACCGAGGCGAGGGCATAGCCGTGAGGAGCGTGTGTCCAGGCGCCCACGCTGTGACCTATCATGTGCACCATCCAGTCTTCCTTCTTGCCCAGTCCGATAAGGGTGTTTAGTGCCCATGTGGCGGTCCACATGATGTTGGAGCGGGCCTCGTAGTCCTGCGGATTATTTACGGCAATGCGGCTGCTGTGCACGACGGAGCGCATCAGACCCTCTGACAGATAGTCGCTGGTGTTGTCGTCGAAGTCGGAAAAATACTGCTCCATGATGTGGTTCATGATGTCGTAGATGCCGGCCTTCATCTGGTTTTCGGGCACGGTCATCGTGAACTTCGGGTTGAGGATGGAGAACTTCGGCATCAGGCGGCTGTCGAACACGTGGCCTACCTTGAACGTGTGCTCGGCATCGGTAATCACCGTGCCGGCGTTCATCTCAGAGCCTGTGCCAGCCATCGTCAGGATGCAGCCCACGGGCAGCAGTCGCTGGTCCTCGGCGGGATTCTCCTGCTTCAGCCAGAACTTGTCCCAGTAGTCGCCTTCGTAGTAGACCGATGCAGCCACTGCCTTCGAGTAGTCGCACACGCTGCCGCCGCCGAGGGCGAGAATCAAGTCCACTTCGTTCTCACGGGCTATCTGCACACCCTCGCGCAGTTTCTCCAGCGTGGGATTGGTCATCACGCCGGGGTTCTCCACGATGGTCTTGCCAGCCTCGCGCAGGATGGCCACCACCTGGTCGTAGATGCCGTTACGCTTCACGCTGCCGCTGCCGTAGTTGAGCAGCACCACTGGGCCGTAGCCTTTCAGTTCGTCCTTGAGAAAGTTCAGGGACTCATCACCAAAATACAGTTTGGTGGGGTTGTAGTAAGAAAAGTTTCCTAACATGGTCGTATCTTTTTTATCCGTAATTGCTTATCAAATATTTCACAAACTGGGGGTCGCCGAAGTTGATGGTGCCCGTGTCGTGCTGGTTCATCTGGGCGATTTGGGCCATTTCGGCATCGCTCAGCGAGAAGTCGAAGATGTCGAAATTCTGGGCCATACGCTCCTTGTGCGAACTTTTGGGGATGGCTACGATGCCGCGCTGAGTGAGCCAGCGGAGGGCAACCTGTGCTGCCGACTTGTTATACTTGGCACCGATGGCAGCCAGTGCCTCGCTCTTCACGATGCCGTCAACACCTTGTCCGCCAAGCGGTCCCCACGCCATCATCTTCGTGCCAAACTCCGCATGGATAGCCTCGATGCCTGTCTGCTGGATGAGCGTGTTGCACTGCAACTGGTTCACCATGGGCTTCACCTCTACATAGTGGGCGAAGTCGAAGAAGCGGCCAGCCTGGAAATTCGACACACCGATGGCGCGAACCTTGCCGTCGCGATAGGCCCGTTCCATTGCCCGCCACGTGCCGAACACGTCACCGTAGGCCTGATGGATGAGCAGCAGGTCGATATGTTCTGTCTGCAACTTGCGCAGACTCTCGTCGATGCTCTTCGCTGCCTTTTCCTCGCCGGCGTTCGAAATCCACACTTTCGTCACTATGAAGAGGTCTTCACGGGCTATGCCGCTCTTTCGCCAGGCACGTCCCACACCTTCCTCGTTTTGATAGGCCTGTGCTGTGTCTATCATCCGGTAGCCCACGCTCAGCGCATCGGCCACGCATCGTTCACATTCGTCTGGAGATACCAGAAACACGCCGTATCCCAAGGTCGGCATCTCTACACCGTTTGATAATTTTATGTATTCCATCATTCTTTGTCGATTTTAATATCCTAAACCTTTCAGCCATTTCTCTACCTTCGCCTTCTCCGTACGCACCTCGTGGCCGTAGATGCTGAAGCCCTTCTGAACGTTTGCATCAGGGAAGGCTGTCTTTACATCCTCCACGCAGTTGGCCAGTCCGCTGCCCTCATGGGTGGTGAAGGGGATAACGGTCTTGCCCTTCAGGTCATTCGCATGCTTCTTGAAGAAGGTGAACATCACTTGCGGATAGGTGCCCCACCACACAGGACCGCCTATAAACACGGTGTCGTAATCCGACAGGTCCACGTCGCCCTCATACTCTGGTAGTTCACCGTTTTTCGTTTCTTCCTTGGCCAGATTGATTAGTGGCGTATAGGCCATGCCGTCGTACTTGTGCGTCACGATTTCAAACTGTTCGGCTCCCGTCAGTTCCGTGATGTAGTCGGCCACAATCTTTGTGTTGCCCACCTCGATGTTTCCTACAGCGTAGTTGTCTCCCGCATGCGAGAAGAACACTACAATTGCCTTTCCGTCCTTGTTCATAGTTGTTTCCTGTTTAGCGCCGCCGCTGCATGCCGTCGATGTCAGCAAAGCCAGAGCAGCAGTGATGATTGTCTTGATTCTCATTTATTCGTAGTTGTTGAATTGTAAACTGATATTCTCGTTTGTTGGTTCCTTGGCGACTAAGATGGTACAAACCGGGCCCAATCGTGCTTGCTCGTTTTGCCGGGGCGTGACCCATCTTCGCAGTGTTACTTATCACGCTGCAAAGATACGAAGTTTTTGCGGTACTTCGGTTGCACAAATTGCGCCATTATTTTCACTTTTTTCCGATTTTTTTGCTCGTATATGATTCTCCTAATAAATACAATAAGAAACCCTTGAAAGAGCCTGAAAATATGTGGTGTGGATTTATGGTATCATAAAATTTGGTGCTCTCAAAAAAAAGCCTTACCTTTACAACGAAATTGGAGAATAGGATATGGGAAATGTAGAGAAACCCAAGTGTGATATTCATAAACCATCTGCATCATGTTGACAGAGAAAACCATGGAGCGCCTGCGGATACTCGCAGAGTCGGCGAAATATGATGTGTCATGCTCCTCGAGCGGCACCGTGCGCAGCGGTCGCAAGGGCATGGTGGGCAACACCGTTGGCGGCGTTGGCATCTGCCACTCGTTTGCCGACGACGGGCGCTGCATTTCCCTGTTGAAGGTGATGCTCACCAACCACTGCATCTACGACTGTGCCTATTGCATCAACCGCCGCTCCAACGACATCCGGCGAGCCACGCTCTCTGTGTCGGAACTGGAGGAAATCACGATGGAGTTCTACCGCCGCAACTACATCGAGGGACTGTTCCTGTCGAGTGGTGTTGTGCGCACCCCCGACTACACGATGGAGCGCCTTGTGGCCATCGTCCGCGACCTTCGCACGGTGCACCGCTTCAATGGCTACATCCACCTGAAGAGTATCCCCGGAGCATCACAGGAACTGCTCACCGAGGCTGGCCGCTGGGCCGACCGTATGAGCGTGAACATCGAGATACCCACGGAGAAGTCACTCAAACTGCTCGCTCCTGAGAAAGACCACCAGAGTGTGTTCCAACCCATGCAAATCATCCGACAGGGCATTCTTGAGAACAAGGAAGAGCGACACAAATACCGCCATGCACCTCGCTTCGTTCCCGCCGGACAATCGACGCAGATGATTGTGGGCGCCACCAGCGAAACCGACCGCGACATCCTCCAGATGTCATCGTCACTCTACGGCCAGGCACAGATGCGGCGCGTTTATTATTCGGGATATGTCAGTGTCAACACCTACGACCCCCGCCTGCCCATTCTGAAACAACCGCCACTCATCCGCGAAAACCGTTTGTACCAAGCCGATTGGCTATTGCGGTTTTATCACTTCACGGTGGACGAGATTGTCGACGACAGCCACACCCACCTCGACCTGGAGATTGACCCCAAACTGGCCTGGGCATTGCGCCACCCGGAGTACTTCCCCGTGGACATCAATACCGACGACTATGAGAAGTTGCTACGCGTACCCGGCCTCGGCACGAAGTCGGCAATGCTCATCGTGAACGCCCGCCGCTCGGGACGCCTGACCTCCTATCACCTGAAGAAGATGGGCGTGGTGATGAAGAAAGCCAAGTTTTTCATCACCTGTGGCGAACTCAACTCGGCGTACTCTCAACCCATTATAGGCATCAACGAACTGCGTCCCGACCGCCTGCGCCCCCTGCTTGTGTCTAAGGCACAGAGGAAACGGGCTGCAGAGGAAATGCAACTTAAATTGGACTTTGCGGAATGACGGTGTATGTGTTTGACGGTACGATGGACGGTCTGCTCTCGGCGGTGTTCGATGCCTTCCTGCTGAAGGAAGAGCCTGAGCGGCTGCTGACGGGGGGCGACGTACTGCCCCTATTCTGTGACCGCATTTACAAGGTGAACACCGACACAGAGAAGGCACGTCGCGTGTGGACCGGGTTGGAGAAGAAGTTGCCACGGGACGTTTTGCGGATGATTTCCGCCAGTCAACTGCCGGAATTGAAGGAACTGTGGCAACCATTGTTCATGGTTGTGTGCAAAGTGTTCCGGCAAGGTTGTGAGGTGATGCGCAATTTCGCCGATCCCGATGTGCTGGCCGTGACACAGATAGCCCGCCGTGTGGCGCATGAAGCCCACCGCATGATGCAGTTTGTGCGCTTCCAGAAAGCGAAAGACGGCACCTACCTCTCCGTCATCTCACCCGACCACAACGTCCTTCCTCTTATCATCAACCATTTCCACGACCGTTTCAACGACCAGCCGTGGCTCATCTACGATGCCCACCGCCATTATGGCTATCACTACGACGGAGAGTCGAAGCCTCTCCGTGTCACCTTCGACGACGAGGCATCGGTTCCCTTTTCATTGGATGACGGCAAACTCTCCGACGACCTCCTCAGCAGCGACGACCATCTGTTGCAAGACCTTTGGCGCACCTACTTCAAGGCCATCTGTATCCGTGAGCGTCTGAATCCCCGCAAGCAACTCAACGACATGCCTCGACGCTACTGGAAGTATCTTACGGAGAAACAATAGCCTTGCACGTAAGGCGTTCTCTTTACTCACTCGCCTTGTTCGTTCACAATGGAAATCCTCATCTCAATGTCATCAATCGGCCTGTCATTACGTCTTGTGGCGGTGCCTTGAATCATCTCCACGACATCAAGTCCTTCCTCCACCTCACCGAACACAGTATATTGCCCGTCAAGATGTGGCGTGCCACCAACAGTGGAATAAATCCTCATCTGCTCTTCGGAAAGGCCAGCGGAACCGACACTCTTCTCCGCTTCAGCAATCAACTTGTCCTGTAACTCCTGAAGGCCAGCACGGTCACGGTCCTTTCGCATCTGGATGATTTCAGCACGGTGCTTGGAGGCAAGTGCGTTCAATGCGGCCTGGACACGCTGCATCTGTAGTTGTTTGGAAAACTGTTTCAGTTGGCCTTCACTATAAACCTCTCCCCAGACAATATAGAACTGCGAACCACTGCTTCTGCGCTCTGGGTTCACTTGGTCGCCCTGTCTGGCAGCAGCCAAAGCGCCACGCTTATGGAATAAGGTATCCTTGATTTCTGCTTCAATGGTGTATCCTGGACCCCCAGTCCCCAGCATCTTGCTTGGCTGGGCACCCTTAGAGTCGGGGTCGCCACCCTGTATCATGAAATTCTTGATGACTCTATGGAAAAGGGTTCCATCATAATATCCCTCCTTCACCAGTTTGAGGAAATTGTCACGATGAAGCGGTGTCTCATCATATAGGCGCACAACGATGTCGCCCAGCATGGTCTGAATTCTTACTTTCATATTCTCTATTTTTTGCTGCAAAAATAAGGAAAAAAGTGGAAATTTGCGAAAGAAAGACGTTTAATACACAAATTTCTCATATATGAAGTAATGTATCTCTATCACGAGACTTGTCGCAGACCCACGAGGAACGCAGTAATTAAAGAATGATATGCAACAAAAAAGAAATTTTCAAGAATGATATGTCGCAAGCGAAGGTATTTCACCTTGCAATTGCAGAATGGCCTGCCATTTCTTCTCCAATTCCTTTTAATTCTTATCAGAATGGCAAGAGTTCTCTAATTCTGTAATTCGTGATTACAAAATATATCTTTTCGCAAAAGACAAAGATTAGAACGTGGATTTCCTATATTTCACTGATTTTCATGGGATGAACGCTCGTGAGTTGAGCCATTCCTATCTGAAAAAACTGATTAAACCAGTAAATTGTTTAGAATCTCCACATAATTGATTATCTTTGCATGCCATAGAGGCAAACAAGTTGATGATCTCTCTTTTTGCCGTTAATACCTTTTTTGTATGAATCGTAGTTCACAAATTATTCGAACAAGTATCATTGGCATTGTGGCCAATGTGTTGTTGGCAGCATTCAAAGCCGTGGTTGGTGTTCTTGCCAGTTCTGTGGCCATCGTGATGGATGCTGTCAACAACCTCAGTGATGCGCTGTCGAGTGTCATCACTATCGTAGGGACGAAACTCTCACAACGGCCTGCCGACCGCAAGCATCCTTTCGGATTTGGGCGCATTGAGTATTTCAGTGCCATTATCATAGCCGTCATCGTGCTCTCTGCTGGCATCACCTCGCTTATAGAGTCTGTAAAGAAGATTTTCGACCCTGCTGAGCCAAGTTATACCACAGTGACGCTCATCGTCATCGTAGTGGCTATCGTGGTAAAACTCATCCTTGGGCAGTATGTCAAGCGCAAGGGTGAACAGTTGAAGAGCGATGCCCTCATAGCCTCTGGTTCGGATGCATTGTTCGATGCCATCATCACATTGGCCACACTTGTCTCGGCTGGAGTCATGCTGCTGTGGAACATATCCCTTGACGGCATACTCGGAGCATTGATCTCCATCGTCATCATCAAGGCCGGTGTCGAGATGCTTGCCTCGCCTGTCAACGAGTTGCTGGGCACAAGTATTCCGGCTGAGCTCACGAGACAAATACAGAAAGAGGTCTCTGATTTCGAGGGTGTGCATGGCGTGTTCGACATGATACTTCACAACTACGGACCCGACGTGAAAATAGGTTCACTCCATATCAACGTCTACGACACGATGTCTGCCCATGATATTCACGGCCTGACTCGTAAGATTACAACGTATATGTTCCAGAAACATGGCATTATCATGACCGTCGGTGTTTATGCCATAGCAACAGGTGAAAACCGACGTGCTGAATTGCAGTCAAAAGTGATGCAGACACTGGCCGCCCATGAAGATATCGTGCAGGTGCATGGCTTCTATTATTCTGAGAAAGACAAGATGCTCTCCGTAGATGTTGTGCCTGATATTTCAGTTCACGATGATGAGGCATTTGTCAGCAAACTCACCAATGAGATTCAGCCTTTTGTGCCGGATATGCAGGTTGTCATCGTCGTGGATCACAACTATAGCGAATGAACACCGATAGAATTGCATACCAAGGCATTAGAATAAAACAACAGCCTGAAGGCCAACAAGCAAATAATCCTGGATGGTAAACAATGGGAAAAGCAACGATTTAACCCCAATTATGCTTACCTTTGCGCAAATGATAGGAAACTATGAATGAAAAGAAGGAGCATTTTATAAAATTGCTTCGTTCGACGGGACGGGAAGGCATGGAAAGTGTCATCAACTACCTGGAGAGGTCGGAGTTCTTCACCGCTCCTGCATCCACCAAACATCACATGAGTGTTGAGGGTGGCTTGATGGAACATTCCCTCAATGTCTTTGATGTGGCCATGGCCATACGTAAGCCGATTGTGGACATGAGGCCAGAGATGGAAGGAAGGCTGCCCGAGAAGAGCATCATCATCGCCGCCTTGCTCCATGACATCTGCAAGGCCAACATATACAAGAAAACCAAGAGATGGGGCAAGAACGCCCAGGGCCAGTGGGAACAGTATGACATCTACGAGACCGACTATTCCCGGATGCCTGTCGGCCATGGCGAGAAATCGGTGATTATGCTGCTGAGCCTGGGACTGAAACTGACCATCGACGAGATGGTGGCCATCCGCTGGCACATGGGTGCATGGGACCTGGCTTTCCAGAGCTTCGAGTCAAAAAGCAACATCAACGAGGCCAGCAACCGCTATCCACTGCTGTCGCTCATCCAGTCGGCTGACAACATGGCTTCCCGTATCTTGGAACTGTAAACTGCTACAATGGTCGACTTCGATGCAATCTGGCGGTATCAGGATGAGGTGAGGATGGAAGTTACCGCCTGCCTTGGCGACTGTATCTGGAGTCTGAATTACAACGAGATGCCGTTGTCGATGGATGACTGCAAGCTCATCAAGGAGGCCATCACCCTGCTTGACAACAAGGACAACCTGGACACAGCCAGGGCGAAGAAGGTGCTTGCCAAAGTGAGGACCAGGCTGACATCCATCCTCAATTTCGTATAGCAAACCTCCGATTCCAGCCATTGAGAATCGGAGGTTTCCCATGCTCGGCCATTGATGTGTCGCAAAGAATTCGTACCTTTACGACCGTGATGAGATACTCACGACAGCAATGGGCACACGGCTCTGTTGAGAGAACAAGAAAGATCATGTGCAAGAAAAAAGTTTTCCTCTGTGAGGATTCTTCGAAAAAAATTACTTTTGCAACTGAAACAAGAAGAAATGGTGTCTCACTATTTCAATGTATGCTTTCTGGAAGTTAACCCAACTTTTTCACTCTAGATTTGTTTTTCTTTGCCAATCAGCATTTTGCGTTTTTTCGCTAGGTCTGCTGTGTTCTACAAATTTTGATTTTTCTGAAAGGCATCTGTTTACAATGCCCGGCTCAAGCAGTTGTTCGAGGTGAAAGGTCAGGACCATTTCATCGCCGAAAAAGTTTATGGCGTGGAAGAAGACCATTGTGTGGATTTCCTTGCCTCATGTAAGAAATATCCGGTGCAGAGCCACCTCACCATCATTTTGCCCGAAGACATCACACCCTCAAGCGGCGATATGATGGCGGTCTTCGTGGGCAACGATTGCCGGGGGGTACAGACCATCGACAGCACCGTCGCCGGTAACACCGTGGAACTTACTGCCTACTGTCGGCAGGAGGGTGAATAGGTGTCGTTTGCCTATTACAGCCAGGCCAAGGGGACGACAACGTTTGACACCACAGTCAAACTCTCATCTTCCGACAATGTTGTCTCTCTCAAATAATCTGCCTTTCATCATGAACAAGTCAATGAGATACATCGCTTTTTTCCTTGCATTGCCCATGGTTTGCCTGATGGCGTGCTCGTCACACGATGACATCGACGAGACCATCGACAATCCAAAAACCAAAGGAAAGCCCTTGCTGATAGAGGTGACAGAAACACCTATGACCGACCGCACCAACAGCACCTTCTTGGGAAACGGTGATAGCGACTATATGTTCTTTATACCACAAACCATCACAGGCTGGAGTGGAGGAAGTGTGGCCAATACCGATGGCGCCTATATCGAGATCAGGTGCAGCATCACCAAAGGAAACAAGAACTACGCCGAGGATGGGGCTGTGTATATCCCTTTCTCTGCCGTTCTTGAGAAAGGTTTTATCCATCGTTTCAACATCCGCATGGGCACTTCGCTCAGAAATGCAGAGGGCTTGACTATCAATTTCAGAGACCAATGAGCAAGGAAAAAAGACAATACACAACCCCCATAGCCGAAATCATCGATTTGGGCTATGGGGAAAGCGTGCTCGATGTGAATGGTACTCACAGCGTCGAGGGATACAAGGTGTCGGGATGGGCCAATGTGGGCGAGGAAGGCGAGGACGACGAAATCATCTTGTCCAATCAAACCAGTTTATGGGATTGATGCTCCGTCAATCCCACAGGCTCTGCCCTTAACTCACTTAATCACTACCTTCTTGCCGCTGACAATGTAGATGCCGGAAGGTAGTTCGTCAAGCGACGTCGCTTTCATTCGCATACCGCTGAGGTTGTGGATGCCCGTTGAGATGTCGATACCGTCGATGTCTTGGTCGGTTTCAACGCGGTCAATGCCCTCCGGCTCACCGCCATTCAGTCCGCGGACAAATCCGGCATAGGCATGCTTGCGGTAATAGTTGATGTCCCATATACCCACAGGCTCGCCACCACGCCATCCGCCGTTCGCAGGAGCGTCGGTGGTGCACCACTGGCAGATTCCCCACTGCTGCTCGGGTGGGATGAGACGGAAGTATTCCTGGATAATCCACTCGTAGAAGTCGGCCATCTTCTTGTGCTCGGCTTCGGTCAGCTGGTCGGTCTTCACAGAGGAACCCCATCTGTTGGAACCGCGTACATAACCCATGTCCATCTCGCTCACGCGGACAAGTTTGCCCGAATTGGCCATGAGTTGGAACATCTTGGTGATGTGGCGCTTGATGTTGTTCTGGTGGGTCGCGTTTTCAAAGCAACTGATATGCATCTGCGTGCCGATACCGTCGATATGGGTCTCGCCGTCTGCCTCCCACTTCTTAATCCAGTTGATGAGTGACTTCAGTTTTTTGTTGTCATCCCAATCCGACTCGAGGTTGTAGTCGTTGATGAAAAGCACAATGTCTTCAGGACCGTATTGACGGGCCAGCCGACAGGCCTGACGCACATATTCAAGGTCGCCCATGTAGTCCTGCCAGTAGAATGCGCTGCCGCCCACATCCCATGTGCCACTGTTATAGCCTTCGGAGTGCTGAAGCGGATAGTTGCCCTCGCCATCATTGCCATCACCCGAGATGGCCTCATTGACGAGGTCCCATGCCTTGACCTTGCCGTCGCAGGCCTCCATCATACCCTTAATCCACCTGTCCATCGCCCAGACGAGGGTGTCGTGGCGCTCCGCCTCGGTCAGAGGGACGGTTTGGGGTACATAGCCCGCAAAAGTGATGCTTTTGATATACACTTCACCTATGTAGTTGGGAATATGCATCAAGATGAAACTACTCTCCATCGTAGGCTTGATGTCCACTTCCACATCGTTCCACTCGGTGGTGAAATTTAGGCTGAAATTGGCACCGCTGCCCCAGTCTCCCAGCCGGCCTTCCAACTTGCCTGGCTTGGAGCCCTTGACGGTAACCGTCATCTTGTATGTCTTGCCAGTGGTAAGGAGGATATCAGACATCGGCACGAACTGTACCTGCCACGAATACGACTTCGTGGTTTTTACGACAAGACCATTTGTGGCGTCAAAACTGATGGTATAGCCAAACTCAGACTCATTCGCCTTCCAACCAACCGTCTTGTCGGTTAGGAAATCTTTGCTGGCAACCACTTTCCATGATTCCTCGCTTCCCTCAACCGGCTTGTCGGCAAGGAGTTTCAGCAACCAACCTTTTGGCTGCTGTGAGTGCCATGCGAGGGTGTGCCCATAGACGTTAATTCCGGCATTGGTGGCAGCATTCACATAGTTCTTCACGGTGGTGAAGTTCATGTTGCCTTTGCCGTCCACACAACTCGACATCTTCATGGCATTGCCTGCAACCGTCTCGGTGAAGTTCTTGTTGATCATGTTTTTGTACGTGGTGTTGCTGAGATACCTGTCAACGGTTGTACCGGCACCGAGTTTGAAATTGGGGTACTTGGAGTAGTCTATGTATTCTTTGAGAGCCTGATACCCGTCCAGGTACCGGTAGTTGTCATCGTTAGGCTTGCCCACCTCAAAATTCTCTTGTGACATGGCCGGGATAAACATGCCGACCATAAGTAGTAATAAGTAAAATTTCTTCATAATCATCCAAAATGTTTTTCTGGGACAGTAGTGCCATAACAACACCAATTTTTTTAAATTTTATTCATATACAAATTGCGTATGTCAATTAAAGCACGCCCCAAAGTTAATCAAAAAATTCAAGTTCTTGCTCATCGAATCATTCTTTTTTTGTTGTGTTGCTATTATATGCATGGGTGAGAGGGGAATTCAGTTAGGAGTGTGGAGTTAGGAGTGTGGAGTTGTTATAGTGGTGAGGAATTCAGTTTGGAGTTTGGAGTTGTTATAGTGGTGAGGGGTGAGTTGTGAGAGAAATGCACTGCCGCTGGGGGCATTATTGCTGGGTGCAGAATTACACGAGGTGATTCAAACCCCGAAGGGGTGGTAGAAGACGATGGTGAGTACCAATCGTCCAGGCAGGCGGTGGAGTGCGCAGCACGAAACCCCTGCACTTTTGACAACACAACAAACCAAAAACCCTGAAGGGCCCGAAGGGGTGACCCGACCATAGGCAGGCGGTGAAGCAAAGCGGAATCCCTGCTATCAGTGTAGAGTGTGGAGTTTGAAGTGTGGAGTCGCAGAAACCCCGAAGGGTAGGGTGCTCAAAATTAGTTTTTTTGTATTATGTATTACGACGCATTTTCAAGATTAAGAATTCTGATACGTTTTACGACAAGATTCTCTGGAAGGTTTTCTTTTCTCCATTTTTGGATGTCCTTCATCTTTTTGTTTTCCAGATGTTTTTTGAAGTCA
>Ga0247611_10003927_pt1 | contig 21346 bp, 22 predicted proteins | sample 177DNAGHGhighgp2_FD_192422 | JGI IMG/M metagenome (GOLD analysis project Ga0247611, IMG submission 192422) | Sheep rumen microbial communities from Palmerston North, Manawatu-Wanganui, New Zealand - 1770 DNA GHGhigh gp2 | ecosystem: Host-associated > Mammals > Digestive system > Stomach > Rumen... | reverse complement strand
TACAGAAATATCGAAAGACGGCACACTCGCAGGACCTGCCATCGGTCTCTACAAGCAAGTGATGGAGGCATACCCCACCCTGCATCTGATAGCCAGCGGCGGCGTGAGCTGCATCGAGGACATAAATGCACTTGACGAGGCCGGCATTCCTGCCGTAGTCTTCGGCAAAGCCATCTATGAAGGCAAGATTGACTTGAAAGAATTAAGAGTTAAGAATTAAGAGTTAAGAATTATGTCTTTAGCAAAACGCATCATACCCTGTCTCGACGTAAAGGACGGACAAACCGTTAAGGGCACTAACTTCGTGAACCTGCGACAGGCAGGCGATCCAGTGGAACTGGGACGTGCCTACAGCGAGCAGGGAGCCGACGAACTGGTGTTCCTCGACATTACCGCCTCGCACGAAGGTCGCAAGACCTTTGCCTCGATGGTGGAACGCGTAGCTGCAACACTCAGCATTCCATTCACCGTGGGAGGAGGCATCAACGAGCTCGCCGACGTTGACCGTATGCTGTCAGCAGGAGCCGACAAGGTGAGCATCAATAGCGCTGCCTTGCGTCGTCCTGAACTCATCGACGAAATCGCAAACCACTATGGCAGTCAAGTATGCGTGGTAGCCATCGATGCCCGTCAGGAGGAAAACGGAGAGTGGCAATGCTACATCAACGGTGGACGAGTACCTGTAGGCAAGAGTCTTTTCGACTGGGCACGCGAGGCACAGGAACGTGGAGCAGGTGAGATTCTGTTCACATCGATGAACCACGACGGTGTGAAGACAGGCTTTGCCAACGAGGCTCTGCGCCAGCTCGCCGACAACCTGACAATACCCATCATAGCCAGCGGCGGAGCAGGCACGATGGAACACTTCCGCGATGCATTCAAACTGGGACATGTAGATGCTGCACTGGCTGCCAGCGTGTTCCACTTTGGCGAAATAAGCATACCGGAACTGAAACGATATTTACAAGCAGAAAACATAAGCATAAGAATATGAACATAGATTTCAAGAAAATGGACGGACTCGTGCCAGCCATCATTCAGGATGCTCAGACACAGAAGGTGCTGATGCTGGGTTTCATGAACGAGGAGGCCTACACCAAGACAGTAGAGACGGGCAAAGTTACCTTCTGGAGCCGCAGCCGCAACTGTCTGTGGACGAAGGGTGAAACAAGCGGAAACTTCCTGAACGTGGTGGAGATTCTGAACGACTGCGACCAGGACACGCTGCTCATAAAGGCACGTCCCGACGGTCCCACCTGCCACACAGGAGCCGACACCTGCTGGAACGAGAAGAACACAGAGAATCCTCTGCTCTTCCTGTCTGAACTGAGCGACTTCATAGAGAAGCGCCGCGAACAGATGCCGGAAGGTTCGTACACCACAAAACTATTCTCTCAGGGTATCAACAAGATTGCCCAGAAGGTAGGTGAAGAGGCTTTGGAAACAGTTATTGAAGCAACGAATGGCACCAGCGACAACCTCATCTACGAAGCCAGCGACCTGCTCTATCACCTCATAGTTATGCTTACTGACAAGGGACTGCGCATTGAGGACGTTGCAGAGGAGCTGCATCGTCGTCACGATCCAGAATGGGACAAGCAACGTCGACTGGCAAAAGCCGCCGGCACAATGAAATGATTGAAGATTGAAAATTGAAAATTGAAGATCGTAACTCGTAATTAAATATGGTTTTAGCAAAATACGAACAAGTACAACTTTTCCAAGATGACCAGTTGGTGCTGAGCGACCTTAATCTGGAAATCGAAGAGGGACAGTTCATCTACGTCCTTGGTGAAGTGGGATGCGGCAAAACATCGCTGCTGAAAAGCATCTACGGCGAACTGCCCATAGCATCTGGTGAAGCCACAGTTCTGGAAACCGATATGACACGTATGAAGCAGAGGAAGCTGCCAAAGCTACGTCGTCAACTGGGCATCGTGTTCCAAGACTTTCAACTGCTGCGCGACCGTACTGTAGATGAGAACCTCGACTTCGTGCTTCGTGCCACAGGCTGGAAGAAGAAGATTGACCGCGAGCGTCGCATCATTGAGGTTCTGGAGCAGGTAGGTCTGCCCGACAAAACACGCCATCTGCCACACGAACTGTCTGGAGGCGAACAGCAACGCGTCTGCATTGCACGTGCCATATTGAACAACCCCAAACTGCTGCTCGCCGATGAGCCAACAGCTAACCTCGACGCAGAAAACGGTCGCAAGGTAATGGAGTTGCTGAACGGAATACGTCTGCAAGGCACAACAGTAGTAATGACCACCCACAACGAGCAATGGCCAAAGGATTTCCCAGGAATCATCTGGCGTTGCAAGGACGGAAAGGTCTTAATTGAAAATGGATAATTGATAATTGATAGATATGAAAGTAATGAAATTCGGTGGCACCAGCGTAGGTTCGCCACAAAGAATGAAAGAAGTAGCACGAATATTCGAACCCGCACAGGGTGACCAGTCGTTTGTTGTCCTGTCTGCTATGAGCGGCACTACAAACAGTCTGGTTGAGATATCCGACTACATGTACAAGAACAATCCAGAAGGTGCAAGCACTATCATCAACCAGTTGGAGCGTAAATATATGGCTCACATCGAGGAACTGTATCAGACGCAGGAGTATCGTCAGAAGACAAAGAAGTTCCTTCAGGAAGAGTTCCGATATCTGCGTTCGTTCTGCAAGGGTGAATTCACCAGCAAGGAAGAGCGCATAGTTCTGGCTCAAGGCGAAATCATGAGCACCAACATGGTTACCAACTACCTGCTGGAACAGGGCAAGAAGGCAATTCTGCTGTCTGCACTCGATATGATTCGCACCAACGAGAACGGCGAACCCGACCTGCAGTTCATTCGCGAGGCAGCAATGGAACAGTTGGAGAAGAATGCCAACTACGACATCTACATCACACAGGGATTCATTTGTCGCAATGTCAACGGCGAGGTTGACAATCTGCAACGTGGAGGTAGCGACTATACTGCCTGCCTGATAGGCGCAGCCCTGCAAACAGCAGAGATTCAGATTTGGACCGATATAGACGGAATGCACAACAACGATCCTCGTGTCGTGGAGCACACAGAGCCTGTACGTCAGCTCTACTTCGAGGAGGCTGCTGAACTGGCTTACTTCGGTGCCAAGATTCTGCACCCCACATGCATTCTGCCTGCCAAATATGCTGGTGTGCCCGTTAGATTGCTGAACACTATGGACCCAACAGCTCCAGGCACCATCATCAACAATGAAATACAGCGCGGCACCATCAAAGCCGTAGCTGCCAAGGACAACATCACTTGCATACAGATTCAGTCGTCGCGCATGTTGCTGGCTTATGGATTCCTGCGTAAAGTATTTGAGATATTCGAGCAGAACAAGACCAGCATCGATATGATTTGCACCAGCGAGGTGGGAGTCAGTGTCACTATCGACAATAGAGCATACCTGACCGACATCGTCAACGAACTGAAGATGTACGGAACAGTGCAGGTGGACGATGACATGTGTATCGTCTGTGTTGTTGGTGACTTGGTAAGCGGAAATGTAGGTTTCGAAACACGTGCTTGTATGGCTGTCAAGAAGATTCCCGTACGTATGATCAGCTACGGCGGCAGCAACTTCAATATCTCGTTCCTAGTGAAGGCCGAGGACAAGAAGCGCACACTGCAGGCATTGTCTGAAACACTCTTCAACAAGTAAAAGGTAATAGGTTATTAAGGTAAAAGATTATAGAATTAAAGACTATGAAGTTTCCAATAGAAAAGTTCCAAGAACTGCGCACACCGTTCTACTACTACGACACAACGCTGCTGGACGAGACGCTGAAAGCAGTAAAGGACAACATGCAACCCAACTGGCACATGCACTATGCCGTGAAGGCTAACACGAATCCTAAGATTCTGAGCCACATCGTTGCTGCAGGATTCGGAGCCGACTGTGTCAGTGGAGGTGAGATTCAGGCTTGTCTGGACGCAGGCTTCCCTGCTGAGAAGATTGTATTCGCAGGCGTGGGCAAAAGCGATTGGGAGATAGAGTTGGCACTGCTGACAAACATCTTCTGTTTCAATGTTGAAAGTATTCCTGAACTGGAAGTCATCAACGAACTGGCACAGAAGCACGGCAAAGTAGCTCGCATTGCTTTTCGCATCAACCCCAATGTTGGTGCACACACCCACGAGAACATAACCACAGGACGTGCCGAGAACAAGTTCGGAATAGCGTGGGAAGATGCTCTCGACGTTATCCAGCGTTCACAGCAGATGGGTCATGTAGAATGCGTAGGACTGCATTTTCACATCGGCAGTCAGATAACAGAAATGGACGACTTTGCCACATTAGCGCTACGCATCAACGAGCTGCAGGAAATACTGGATACATACGGAATACGTCTGCCCAACGTCAACGTGGGAGGAGGTCTGGGTATTGATTACGAGACTCCAGATCAGAACCCAGTGCCAAACTTCAAGGCCTATTTCGACACCTTCCGCCGCTATCTGCAACTGCACAAAGGACAGCAACTGCATTTCGAACTCGGTCGCTCCTTGGTGGCTCAGTGCGGAAGTCTGATTGGTAAGGTCCTTTATGTCAAGAAAGGCTCGCTGCGCACCTTTGCAATCCTGGATGCTGGAATGACAGAACTGATACGCCCTGCACTGTACAACGCACACCACGCAGTAGAGAACATCACTCCCCACGATGGTGAAAGTGTTTACGATGTTGTAGGTCCGATATGTGAGAGCAGCGATGTCTTTGCCAAAGGAGTGAAACTGGCGACTACCATACGTGGTGACATGATGGCTATCCGCAGCGCTGGAGCCTACGGAGAGATTATGGCCTCACAATACAACAGCCGCAAACTGCCTGAAGGATACACAAGCGAAGAACTATGCTGCCAGCAATAAGCGTTGTTGTAACAACTCACAACCAAAGCGAAGCCCTGCGACGCCACCTGCCCCAGATTCTGGAACAGGAGTATGCTGGTGGCTTTGAAGTGATTGTTGTGGACATCAATAGCACAGACGACACTCTGACATATCTTGAGTCGTTGGAAGGCACGTACACTAATCTGCGTGTTATCAGCACGCCCGATTCTGCTCGCAACATCAGTAAGCTGCGTATGGCTCTGACATTAGCATTCCGCACAGCCAACAACGAATGGGTGATGGTGACACTGGCCGATTGTGAACCATCCTCCCCACATTGGCTCACCAGCATGGGCAAAGCCTGTCAAAGCGAAGAGACAATGATGGTACTGGGATACACACGTTATGCTGATGGGAAAGGATGGCTCTGGTTGCGTTACCACTTTATGCGTATTTGGCAACAGATGCTGCACCTTCAATGGACAAAGACGCATCCGGCTTACCGATGCGACGGCACGAACCTATGCTACAGACGTTCATTCTTCCTCAATCACAAGGGCTTTGCCGACGATTCCAATCTTCAGTTGGGTGCGACGGACATAATGGTCAACCACAATAGTACGCTTGCCAACACACAATACGTCGCTTGTCCTGAAGCAATAGTAATGCAGGACACTCCGCGATACTATCGCAAGTGGTTACAGGAAAGGACGTTCTTTATGGAAACACGTCGTCACTTCCACAATAGGATGGCATACTGCATGCACTACCTCCGTGAGCCATTGGTAACATGGGTGCCAACCATACTTATGTTGACAATTATGGTATGGGGCATTATGAACGGAAACATTGTTGCTCCTATTGCGGTCTTTACCCTTTGGCTCGCGTTGATAGCATATCAGACATATCGCATCAATAAGCAATTCGCAGCGATGGGCGAACAACCTATTTGGGGAGTAATGCCGCTGCTTCTTCACTTGGTGCTCGTTTGGGACATAGGAGCATGGCTTAGCTGGCTGTTCACCAATCGTCAAACATTCCAAAAGAAATATATATAATAAGTAAAGTATATGGAGAGTCTGCCCTTCATTGCATGGTGTCTCGAACACCTCAACTATTGGGTCATCACAATGCTGATGGCTATCGAAAGCAGTTTCATACCCTTTCCCAGCGAGGTGGTAGTACCTCCGGCAGCATACTTGGCTGCCAGCAATGGTGAGATGAACGTGTTCCTCGTTGTCCTGTGTGCCACCGTTGGAGCCATCATAGGTGCCCTTATAAACTATTTCCTCGCACTTCACCTTGGACGCCCTATCGTCTATCGCTTTGCTAATAGCCGTTTGGGGCACTTGTGCCTTATCGATGAGGAAAAAGTGCACTTGGCAGAAGAGTATTTCGACCGTCATGGAGCCATCGGCACATTCGTAGGCCGCCTGGTTCCTGCTGTTCGTCAGCTCATAAGCATTCCTGCAGGTCTGTCACGCATGGGACTTAGTCGTTTCATATTCTACACCACACTCGGCGCAGGTCTGTGGAACAGCATCCTTGCAGCCATCGGCTACTATTTGGCAAGTGTTGTCCCCTACGACCAGCTTGACTCTGCCGTAGCAGAATACTCCGTATACCTAAAGGTTGCGATGCTTGCTCTGGGTGCATTCGTAGTGCTGTATTTGATTTATAAAGGCATGAAGAAAGATTAAAGATTGAAAATTGAAAATTAAAGGGTGAATTTATGAAGCAAGTACTGAAAACATTGGTATTGGGAATAATTCTCAATTTTCAATTTTCAATTTTCAATATCGCAAAGGCCGATGTTTGGGACTCGCTGTGCGTTGAGCCTTATCGCATAGATACTGCAGATGTAGGAGTTCTGAAAGCAGAAATAAACGCACTTGCCTTCTTCCAGAACAATGAATTCAGCAGCAAGATACAAAAAGGATACACCCTGCCTGGAGGATGGCTTCAACCCAAACTAACCTATGCCCCAATCAACAAAGTGCAGTTGGAAGTAGGAGCACACCTGATGTTCTACGATGGTGCAAACCGTTACCCATGTTACGCATATCACGACATTGCCACATGGAAGGGCAACCAACACCAACATGCCGTACATGCTCTGCCTTACTTCCGTGCCCAAGCCGATTTCAAGCGCCTTACGCTTGTACTGGGCGATTTATATGGAGCACAGAACCACAATCTAATCCTGCCGCTCTTCAATCCTGAACAAAACCTCTCTACCGATCCTGAGATGGGCTTCCAGCTTATCAACGACCGTAATCACAACCACCTCGACATGTGGATAAACTGGCAGAGCTTCATATTCAATCTCGATTCTCATCAGGAGGCATTCACAGTTGGCATCAACAATACTCTCCAATGGAACAAAGACAAAAGCCGCCGCATACAATGGGAAACTCCGATACAGATTATCCTGCAACACAGGGGAGGAGAGCTTGATACCACTGCCACAGGCGTGCAGACTGTCGTAAACGGTGCAATTGGTGCACGTATGACTTGGCGCCCAACCAAAAGCAAGCTAAACAGCCTTAGAGCCGAAGCCAACGTACTGGGTTCGTGGCAGCAGCACGGTACTCTGTGGCCTTTCAATACAGGCATGGCAATACACACAGCAGTAAGTATGACAATGCTCAAGAACCTCAATCTGGAAGTAGGTTATCTTGGAGCCCCACGTCAGTTTGCCAACCTCTACGGTTCACCCTTCTTTGGAACAATAAGCATTCGTCATAAGGATACCGGTCTTACGTTTAAAGGCATACACACAGCCTATGCAAACATTGGCTATGCCTACACGTTTGCTCCAGGCTACAGTCTTGCCGCACAGCTACAGGTATATAGTTTTCACACGAAAAAAGCCGAGGGAACTCCCTTCGGCTTTGGCATTTATCTCCGCATTGACCCTTCGTTCGTTATCTCGCGGAAGAAATAATCTCGAACTTTACTCCTTAAACACAATTAACGACCTGGGAAGGTCTCGAATCTTCCGTCGTCAAAGAATATACGAATCTCAGTAATCTTACGCTGAGGTTTGTCAACATATTTTACCACCTCTCGAATTATCCCAGGACCAGGTACCCCTCCTGCATAGTCAACAGACTGACTATAGGAAGCATTCTGTTCTGATCCTCCATCAGCATCAATGGAAAGAGATGATGAAAACAAATCTGCTGACTGTCCGTCGCCAGCATTATTTTGATTCTTTGTCTCATCGACATACATATCACCCTCACCAAACATCAACCACGTCATACTCAATTTTGGGAAACGACGATGGAGAGCCTCAGCATGGTTGAGAGTTGGGCTTGTACGTCCTTTGAAAATACTTGACAAAGTAGCAGGACTGATTCCTGTGATGGCAGCAAACTCTTTTTGATTGAGATGCTCCTGTTTCATAATTTGGAAGATGCGATCCTTCATCTCATATTATTAGGGGTAGGGGTCACCCCTCAAATTTAGTTTTGTAATTCGATACAAAGTTACAAAATATGGTTTATACTGCCAAATTTATATATCAAAAATTAAATCGCCTAATTTTGATTTAATATTCAATTTATAAATTCTATACTTAAAATGTCCTTTTGTCTACAATTCATGTCTCTAAAATCAGATATAATTCATATATCTCAATTATAATGCATTTCTTAATGCAAGTAACTGACGTAAAAGACTGGTTATTAATATGTAATATGGCATAAAAATGAGCTTTTTAGCCAACTTTTGAATATAATATCCAAAGGCATCATTTAAGCCTATATTCAAACCTATACAAACAAGTGTTAACTATTGGTTATCAATGCATTATATTGATTCAATATTCTTGAATGAATATTCATTCAGATTTAGACACCTGTTTATTCATATATCAAATGCTGCATTCAATAAGGCAAATCTCAGTTATGGGGAAATGTAAATTCACTTTTCCAAACTGAATCGCAGGCACATATTGCTTTTGTTTCTCGAATTGTGCGTTTTGTTCTATAAATTACAGAAATTGGAAATCTAAATCGGCAAACAGTCAAATAAGGCATTTTTTGAATCCTTGCCCTATTCGCGTACAAATGGGCGACGATAAAATTCTACGCGATTCTCAGCGCGTGCAAATATGCGTCAAGCCCTTTTATAATAGGACTTTATGCGAAAATTTTTGCCTCACCGAAGCGAGGCAAATAGATAAAAAATCAGTGAAGAATGAAGAAAACCAGCTCTCGAAGCAGCTCTCCTGGAGGTGTTTTACAGCCCCCTACCCCCTTCGATTTAGCATCTGTTTGCCGAATTTCACTTATTATATCCATAACCTTCTTTCCAGAATAATTTCTGCGTGCAGGTATAACAGCCTGACGAGCCACCCATGTACTTTTTCCAAGATACTGGGCTATGCCATCATCCGACTGGCTTGGTGCGAAATATGCCAGTAAAGCATCCGAAAAGAGATTAAAGAGAGAAGCGAGTGTAACCTGGAGAACAAATGAGCGAGGATTATTGTCAAAATAATTTACTATCTGATTTGCCTTAAAATTATCACGTAGAGCCAAAGCACTCTGTAATTCGAAATTGTTGAAGTCCTTGCTCACACCCGTGAGTTCCTCAACGAGCTTGGTCCCTACCCTAGTTTCACCCTGCGGCTTTGCCATCAGCAATTTATCCATTTCACCCACCAGTCGCGACAAATCGCTGCCAACATGATCGCACAGCATCTGTACAGCCGCAGGTTCTATGGCTATTTTCTTGCGTTGCATATATGAATTGACGAAACTAGGCAGTTCACGGTCATAAAGGCGCTTCGATTCATACACTACTCCACCCTGTTTCTTGATTTCAGAGCCCAAGGCACGTCGTCCGTCCAGTTTCCCGTGTTTATGACACAAGATAAGAACTGTAGTAGGATTGGGATTCTTGACATATGAAATCAAAGCATCCTTATCGTTCATCGTCTGAAATTCGCGAACCAGCACAACACGGCGGTCTGCCATCATAGGATACTGTCGTGCGATGTTTATGATATCGTTTGCGCGAGTCTCCGCGCCATACAGCAAGTCGTAGTTCCAGTCGCGCTCCTCAGGTTTCAGTGCTTGGTCAGCAATATACTGGCTTACGGTGTCGATATAGTAATCCTCGTCACCCATCAACAGATAGACGGGGGCATACTTCCCCGCCTGCACATCCTTTATGATGTCTGTATAATTTATGCCAGCCTCTGCCTTTGCCATTAATAATCGAACTTCAGATGACGCACGGTCTTCTTCTCCTGTTTAATCATCTCAAGAGCTTCGATACCAATTTCCACATGGTCTTCAACATATTTGGCTGTTACCACATGGTCGCTGGCAGCCGTCTTCACGCCTTCCGGAGTCATTGGATTGTCGCTAACGAGCAGCAGGGCGCCCGTTGGGATATGATTGGCAAATCCACATGTAAACAATGTAGCGGTTTCCATATCCACGCCCATCGCACGTGTCTTCTTCAAATATTCCTTGAATTCATCATCGTGCTCCCACACGCGACGGTTAGTGGTATAAACGGTACCAGTCCAGTAGTCATGCCCCAAATCTCGAATAGCAGAGGAAACGGCACGCTGCATCATAAATGCAGGTAGAGCAGGCACCTCTGGTGGGAAGTAGTCGTTGCTGGTACCCTCGCCACGAATGCCGGCAATAGGAAGAATAAGGTCGCCACGTTTTGTCTTTGTGCTGATACCACCACACTTACCTAAGAACAAGCAAGCCTTAGGACTGATGCTCGAAAGCAGGTCCATAATGATGGCTGCATTTGGTGAGCCCATTCCGAAATTGATGATGGTAATATCCTCTGCCGTAGCCGTACGCATATTTGCCGTATAGTCCGGATGTTCTATACCATAACGGTCACAGAAGATATCAACATAGTTGTTGAAGTTTGTCAACAGAATATACTCTCCAAACTCCTCCAACGGACGATTGGTATATCTCGGGAGCCAGTTCGCAACAATTTCTTCCTTCGTTTTCATATGCAAATGTTTTAATTATGACGCAAAGATACAAATTAATTGAGAATTGAAAATTGAAAATTGGAAATTATTTCTTAACTTTGTACATATGACGCAGCTAAATTTGCCACCAGCCGACTTGAGACTATCGCAACGCGAGGGACAGACCTACGTGTTCGACACCCTGCGCCGACGTTATATCCGCCTGACTCCAGAAGAGTGGGTGCGCCAGCATTTTGTACATTTCCTCATCAATCACAAGGGCTACCCTCAGGAGATGTTAGCCAATGAGGTCTCACTCTCCCTGAACTCCACAACGAAGCGTTGCGACACTGTGCTTTACGATACAGAAGCCCATCCTCGTATGATTATTGAATACAAGGCTCCACACATTGCCCTTTCACAACGTGTGTTTGACCAAATATCGCGCTACAACATTGTATTGCGTGTGCCTTATCTCATTGTGTCCAACGGATTGGAACATTATTGTTGTCAGGTTGACTACGAGGCACAGACCTATCAGTTTCTGCGCGACATTCCATCATTTAATCAATTAAGCAAATAAGCATAAAAATTAGGGACTGGAAACAAATCCAATCCCTAATTCCTTATTATAGCCTTCTTTTAATCTTCGCTCTGTGGCTCTGTAGCCTTCTTTGCACGAGAAGAACGGCGCTTTGGTTTGTCCTCAGCCTTCTCCAACTTCACGCCGGCCAGTTCTGGGTCAATCATGATGCGTCCGCAATATTCACATACGATAATCTTCTTACGCATACGAATGTCAAGCTGACGCTGTGGTGGAATCTTGTTGAAGCAGCCACCGCAGGCATCACGTTGAACATAGACGATACCCAGTCCGTTACGTGAGTTGCGACGAATGCGCTTGAAAGCAGCCAGCAGACGGGGCTCGATTTGCAGTTCCAGATTCTTGGCACGCTCACGCAGTTTCTCTTCCTCTGCCTTTGTTTCAGAGATGATTTCCTCCAGTTCAGACTTCTTGATGTCGAGGTCTGTGCGACGCTCTCCGACAGCTGTAGAGCAGTTGCTCAGGTCATCAGTTCTGCGGTTGATGGCATCCTCTGCCTCGCGAATCTTCTTCTGATTCAGTTCAACGTCAAGTTCCTGGAACTCAATCTCCTTGTTCAGAGAGTCGTATTCACGGTTGTTACGCACGTTGTCCATCTGTTCCTTGTACTTCGCAATAGCCTGATTAGCACTCTCGATGGTACCACGACGTTCTGTAATCTCACGCTTCAGGGATTCAATCTCACTCTGAATTTTCTCTATGCGAGTGGTCAGACCTTCGATTTCATCTTCCAGGTCCTGCACCTCAAGGGGCAGTTCACCACGCAAAGTCTTGATTTTGTCGATTTCCGACAACATTGTCTGCAACTGATAGAGGTTTTTCAGCTTATCCTCTACGCTCAGTTCTGCAGGGTCTTTTGTTTTTGCCATTTTCTTAGTTTTTTATAAATATTTAATTGGATTCGTATCTATACTGGTGATAAACAAGGGCAGTTCTGGCGCCAGTTCACTTATGAGCTGATAGAAAATGTCACGCGTGTACTGTTCACTCTGGTAATGCCCCATCACTGCTATCTGAACTTCCTGTTCGTGACCGAAGAACTGATGGTACGACATTTCTCCTGTCAGGAAAGCATCTGCCTCCAGTCTCAGTGCTTCGTCGAGCATGAAAGCTCCTGCTCCGCCGCACAGCGCCACCTTTTCAATTGGTCGCTGCAGGAGTTCGTTGTGCTGAAGGCAGTCGATGTGGAACACATCCTTCACTCTCTGCAGGAACGACAGCGAGTCCTCAGCCACAGGCAGATATCCTATCAGGCCGCTGCCAGCCGCAACCCTTCGCTCGCCCACAGCCACCTGATGCGGCTGCATCATCTGCACGTCCACCAGTCCCAGCCTCTCAGCAATGCGATAGTTCACTCCGTCCTCAGCGTTATCCAAGTTTGTATGTGCCGAGTAAATAGCTATGTTGTTCTGTATTGCCAGTCTCACACATCGTTCCACCTGTGTCTGTTCTGTCACGTGTTTTAGGGGACGGAACAACAGGGGATGATGACTGACAATGAGGTTACACCGCAGGTCTATGGCCTCACGTATGACGTCCTCAGTGACGTCCAAACACAACAATGCCCCTGAGGCCTCCTGCTCCGCTGTCAATCCAATCTGCAGGCCGGCATTATCGTAGCTCTCCTGCAGCGGCAACGGCGCAAAACGTTCAAGGGCGCTTAAAATCTCCTTAATTTTCACGCTGTATGAAGTATGTGACTGCAAAGGTAATAAATAAATTAAAAATTAAAAATTAAAAATTAAAAATTCTTTTTGTTTAGGGCTATATTGTGTCGTTCTAACAACTTTTCACCACAACTCACCTACCTTAGAGACTACGAAGTAGGCTCAAAGGTTCGATAAAATTTGAAAATTGAAAATATTTATCGTAATTTTGTCCTCAAATGGCACTACAATACAGACTTACAACAACTACCATCGAGGACCTGACCTACGACATGAAGCTCAAAGATGTGGCAGGTCCTGAACAGAGTGAAATCCGTCAGACTTACCTCCCTGCCGAATGGGCACGACAGAGCGGAGTGCAGTTAACGTGGCCTCACGAAGACACCGATTGGGCTCCAATACTGAAGGAGGTAACCGAGTGCTACATCCGCATGGCGCTGGAGATTGCCGAAAGGGAACAGCTCATCATCGTCACCCCCAAGCCAAAGGAGGTGGAACAGCTTCTGCGTCAGCGACTGCCCAAACGTGCTCTCCCAAACATCACACTCTGCGAGGCCGCTACCAACGACACTTGGGCACGCGACCACGGGTTCATAACCCTGCAAACATCTATGGGACACCTGCTGCTCGACTTCCAGTTCAACGGTTGGGGGCGCAAGTTCCCTGCAGAGCTCGACAATCAGATTTGTCGTCGAATGATGGAGCAAGGTGTTCTTCGTGGACAGTATGAGGACCATTTGGACTTTGTGCTCGAAGGCGGCAGCATAGAGAGCGACGGCAAGGGCACCATACTCACCACCAGCAAGTGCCTGCTGGCGCCCAATCGCAATCAACCGCTGACCAAAGAGGAACTGGAGGAACGACTGAAACGATACCTCCATGCCGAGCGCATCCTGTGGCTCGACTATGGTTATCTGGCAGGCGACGATACAGATTCACACATCGACACTCTGGCACGTCTCTGCCCCAAAGATACTATAATATATGTATCGTGCGCGAACGCGCGCGATGAGCACTACGAAGAGCTTCATCGTATGGAGGAACAGCTCAAGGGCTTCCGCACAATTGACGGCAGGCCCTATCGCCTCATCCCACTGCCTATGGCTGCTCCTGTCTTTGATGCCGACGGTCAGCGCCTACCAGCTACCTATGCCAACTTCCTGGTGATAAACGGCGCAGTGCTGATGCCAACGTATCGCAACCCAGAGCTCGACGAACAGGCAAAAGCGCAGTTGCAGCAAGCATTCCCAAAACACGAAATAGTGCCCATCGACTGTCGCGTGCTCATCGAGCAACACGGCTCGCTCCATTGCTGCACCATGCAGTTCCCACAAGGAGTCGTGAGAAAAGTTTAGAGTTTAATGTTTAGAGTTTAGAGATTGAAAATGAAAATAGGAATCATACAGCAGTCGTGCGTAGCCGATGTGGAGGCCAACAAGCAGAAACTGGCTCGCAACATAGCCGATGTGGCACAGAAAGGAGCCCAACTCGTAGTCCTTCAGGAACTACACAACTCGCTCTATTTCTGTCAAGTTGAGAATGTTGACAACTGCAATCTTGCAGAAAGCATACCAGGTCCTTCTACTGAGTTCTACAGCCAGCTTGCCAAGCAATATGGCATCGTGCTGGTAACCAGTCTTTTCGAGCGTCGTTCGGCAGGTCTCTATCACAACACAGCAGTAGTCTTCGACACCGATGGTTCCATTGCCGGCAAGTACCGCAAGATGCACATTCCTGATGACCCTGCCTACTACGAGAAGTTCTACTTCACCCCTGGCGACCTTGGTTTCCAGCCCATACAGACCTCGTTGGGACTACTTGGCGTGCAGGTCTGCTGGGACCAGTGGTACCCTGAAGGTGCCCGCCTGATGGCACTTGCAGGAGCCGAAATCCTCATCTACCCCACAGCCATCGGTTATGAATCCTCCGATACACCAGAGGAACAGGAACGCCAGCGCGAGGCTTGGACCACTGTGCAGCGCGGACATGCCGTAGCCAACGGACTGCCTGTAGTTACAGTAAACCGTGTGGGACTGGAGCCTGACCCCAGCGGACAGACCAATGGCATCCAGTTCTGGGGCAGCAGTTTTGTTGCAGGACCACAGGGCGAACTCCTTTATCGTGCTCCCAAGGACAAGGAAGAGAACGCTGTTGTGGAAGTAGATATGAAGCGCAGCGAACAAGTGCGCCGTTGGTGGCCCTTCCTTCGCGACCGCCGCATCGATGCCTTCTCCGGCCTCACCTCCCGCTTCCTCGACGATTAACTCCCCTCCTCTCGACCGAAGGGATACTATCCCTCCCTGCCAAGCCCTATTATCCCTCCCCTCCAAGGGATACTATCCCTCCGTCAAGAAGCTCTAGACCTTATGGCAACAAGACCTGCGTCTTGTTGCCATATGTTACTACCATGTTAGAGTTCATGTTAGGGCTTATGTTATAGTTTTTAAATAATTGAATCTCCAACATCCCTTTATTCATCAGCTCTCGCGCTCTCTTGTGTTAGTATGTTAGTGTTTTCTCGCGAGTCAACAATTTTCAGGCTTAACAGATTAATATTATCTATGCCCAAAGGTTAATATTATCTGTGCCCATAGGTTAATATTATCTGTGCCCATAGGTTAATATTATCTGTGCCCATAGGTTAATATAACCTAATGGCAAAGGTTAAGTTAACCTATTGCATAAGGTACTAGAACCTATCGCCACAAGTTCTAGTAATCGGCTTGCCGCTTGCGTAGCGAAGAGGAGCAAAAAACATTGCGCTTAAGTTCGCAAACTCAATATTTTAGGTGTTTGAGTTTTTCCCGTATATGGGAAAGGCTTTTCCCACCTATGGGAAGACCTTTTCCCACGGGTGGGAAAAAACTTAGAAACGAGTAGTAATTATAATCGCAATCTATGAAATGGCTTACAAAATATCCTGAAAAATAACCCCTTCAGGACATTTTTTACCCCTTTTTCAGACAAAAACCATCACCACTATCACCATCTATCACCCCATCCATCACCCGTTTAGCCCCCCATAAATAAAGGAAAGGTGATGGAATGATGGTTTTTTCGAGCAAAAAACTCATAAGTAAAACCGCACCTGCCACCAGCGAAGTGACAAGTGCGGTCTTCTATTATCCGTTTATCCGTGAACAGACTTTCTACACTGGTAAAATCAGCCTTGGTCAGGCTATTACATCCATCGGAATTACGAACGACTATCCAATGCAGCCCCTTTGCTGATGCACAAGAAGAATGGATTATCGGGCAATAACTTTGGACAGTAAATTGTACAAATCTGCTATCTCTACACACAATACAGAGTTAAATATATACAAAATCGTATGATAATTACAAAAATAGACAATTAAAACAGTGCGTATATCAAATATTATTTGTATTTTTGTATCAAAATTACAAAAATAAATAAAATATTTTAGGTATGATACGAGATTTTTGGGTAAAGAACTATCTTTCCATTCGCGACAAGCAGGAATTAAGCTTCGTGGCCAAGGGACCATCTTCGGAACTTGTCACCGAAGTTGCTGATGGTGTGTTCTTGTACAAGTTAGGCATCTTATATGGTTCAAACGCTTCTGGCAAGTCGAATATGCTGATTGCCATGAACGAGGTGTTCCGTCTGTTGGTCTTGCCAAAGTCGGATGCGACAGTCGAAATTGGCGGTTGCATTCCCTTCGTGCTCACCAAAGATGAGCCAACAGAAATGCACGTATCATTCTATGCCGATGGCACCCGATATGATTATGATGTCAAGTTCAACGGCAAGCACATTCTGAGTGAAGCCTTGTACTATTACCCAAACAAATCAAAGTCCCTGTTTTATGAGCGTAGTTTTGTCGGTGAGAACGTACAGGCTGACATCAAGTTTGGTGCGAGTCTCAAACTGCAAGTCAAGACGCAGGAAAGCATCCGCGAAAACACACTGAACAACCACAGCGTATTGTCCGTTTGCCGAAAGGCAGCCTTGAAAGAAGACATAGCTCCATTCAATGCGCTTCATGCTTGGATTATGGCCAATTATCACGATGTGGACGGCGATGTAGAAAAGGGACTTGTTGAAATCTTGAAGGATGCTTACAGCAACCCAAAGAAGCGTAAGTTCTATAACACCATGCTCCAGAAAGCAGACTTGAACATTTTGGAATATCGTCCTGTGGTAGAAGACCGCATTGTGCCTAACGATTTCCGCGAGCGCATCCAGAAAGAGAATATCCCAGAGGAGATGAAAGATGTGCTGCTGAAGCCAACTACAGATTCCATCACCTTCTTGAACCATTCCGACTATGGTGACTTTGATATTCCCCTCAGATGGCAGTCAAAGGGTACTCAAAAGTATATCCGTATATTAGATGCCTTGTACGACTTGATAACAAGTCCTCACGTGTACTATCTTGATGAACTGGGCGAGGATCTCCACAACGATCTGTTGTACTACTATCTCAATGTCTTCATCTTCAACTCAGACAAGTCGCAGCTGATTATCACGAGTCAGGAGACAACGCTTCTTTCTCAGGATTTGATTAACGAGAACCGAGGTGTGGTGTGGTTTGTCGAGAAGAACAAAGAGACTGCTTCGTCAGAATATGCCCGTGGCGACTCATTCGGCTTGCACAAGAATCTCTCACTATATAATTCTTATCGTATTGGACGATTGGGTGCAAAGCCGGAACTGGGAAGTATCTTTATAAATCTGGAGGACTGATATGGGAAAGCTACGACAGACAGCCCTTATCTTGGGCGAAGGACCAACGGAGTTTTTCTACTTCAAGTCCCTATGTGACGTGTTCAAGCGTCTGACCATCAAGCCAGACTATCCGAAGCATACCAACATCAAGGAACTGGAAGCCAAGATCGCAGAGGGTGTAGCAATGGGTTACAGCCATATCTTTTGCATCATCGACATGGACACGAAGGACAAGGAGCCTGAACACTCACAATACATACGGTTGAAAGCAAAGTATGCCGAACCAATCAACAAACCCAAGAAAGGCATATACTGCAAGGTCGAGTTTTTCGAGACTCACCGCTGTACAGAATTGTTTTTCCTCTATTATTTCCGTTACACCTCACGTTCATTCGAGAATCAAGAACAATTACTGAATGACTTAAACAAAAGTGTTGAGTATCGGAAAACGATAGACTTCTTCATCAAAAGTAAAGGACTTCATGGTTACTTTGAGCGTCATGGAGGAAGCCTATCTACGGCAACAGAAAATGCCAATCGTTCTATGGAAGAAAAGCTGAAGGACGACAGATATTATACTTATTCCGATCTTGGTCGGTTAATTAGGATATTGAAAGAATTGTAATACTTTTTAAGTAGCGAAGATGATTTATGAGGATAATACATTTTATTGATTTCTATTTGGACTCTGACCAAATTAAACAATGCTGTGATTTGGTTAAATAATCTTAGGTTCCGTTCACAATACGGACAAATGAAACAAATTAAAACCAACAATTATATGAGAATAATATTAAGTACGGATAACTCTTTAACTGCAATAAGGTTAAGGGATCTGATAATAAAATCCGTAAAAGGGGAAATAGAAGGATTATCAATTGAAACTTGGTCTTATACGAGGTCAAGAAACAATTTTGATATTCTCTACCATGATCTTGAACAATATACTCAAGACCCTGCAAAGAATGTGCTCTTTAAGATGGAGATTGACGGATCTAATGTATTGTTGTCTTCTGCTTGGTGGAAAAATAATCCAGAACCCTTATACGAAATCGTGTGTCTCCATACTGGACGTTTGACAGAAATGCTTCTAAGATATTTTAGGGGCAAATATATAAAGTTTAGTGTTGTTGAATAATTTGATACTCATGGCTAATCAGAACAATATTGCAGAAACCAATCCTTTTATTCAGGAGATTTCGGACAATTTGAACATGTTTATAGAAAACATAAAATGTCTGCGTGAAACGTTTGGTTATAGCGAAGGTATGCTTAACCAGCAAAAGCAGAATGCCGATAAAACTTATGCCGATTTCATTGCACCTTATAAAAAAGAGAACGAAAATGGATATTTCGTTCTAAATATACCTAATGAAAAGTTAAGGAACTTCAAGAAAATTGAGAGGAAGAAAAAGAGAGCGGAAAAGGCATTCCTACTTATACCGCCAACGTATATTATTTCTGCTGTTTCTATTTTTGATTCTTTCCTTGCTGGGCTTATAAGATGTATTTATAGTCTCAAGCCAGAATTACTACTTGAGAGTAATATGAATTTCTTATATAGAGAATTGGTTGAGTACGATTCTATAAAAGAGGTTAAAAAGAAGATTGTTGAAACCACTATAGAGAAACTATTTAGAGATTCACACACAGAACAAATTGTTTGGATAGAAAAATCTATTGGTATTAAGACTCTGAGTGATTTCGCAGGTTGGCCTAATTATATTGAATTGACTGAAAGACGTAATTTGTTTGTGCATTCTGATGGTGTTGTGTCATCTCAATACATTGACGAATGCAAAAAGAACGGGTATGAGGTTGATGGCATATCTATTGGAAGCCGACTTCTTGCTGATAAAACTTATTTCGAGCAATCCTACAATTTACTGTACGAGATGGCAATTATGCTGACTCAAATCCTCATCAACAAATTATATATAGGTAAATACAGTGAAGACACTAGTGAGCGTGATAATATACTCATTACCTGTGTTTTTGATTTAATTGTTGATAAACATTACGAGATTGCAATAAACGTTTCAAATTTTGCATATGACGGCAAAACCTTCAAACGTAATCTTAAGGATAAAGCATTCATAGAACTGAATTTGGCACAAGCTTATAAATGGTCGGGAAAACATGCTAAGTGTAAGGAATTGCTAGATTCTATGGATGTTAGTATTATGAATAATGACCTAAAGATTCCCAAATTAACTTTGGAGGATAATTTTGATGCAGTATATCCTTTGATGATATCTGTTGGCGATGGTAGTGAGATTTTAAAGAAGGATTCTTATAGAGATTGGCCTATATTTAAGGAAATTCGAAAGAAAAAAGAATTTGCAGATACGTTCAAGAAGATATTTAATGAGGAACTTGTTGAGTCAAATACTACTACCAAAGTAGAGGCTGTGGATAATACAACAAGTGAAAAAGATATTGTTTCAGGATAGATTATAGAAGCACCCTCGAAAGTATGCTATTTTGTACTCATAAAAAAAGACCGTAGCGAAATATGACACCAAACAAGCAATTCAACACCTATAAGGAGGGGCTGGACCTGGAGTTTCTGCGGGAGTACTGCATGGAGCACGGGAAGCGGCGCGTGATAGAGCGCGGCGAGATGCTGGGGAGACGGGCGAGTCGTCCAGAATGATTGACTTACCCCATTCCATCAAACTATTTGTTGCCCGATACGAATTACAGTTACCGAGCAAAGAAAAGATTCGGAAATTCTTGATGCAGGAGAACGGGAACACGAAGAAATGAACGATATAACTGCTATTTGGTCGCTTAAGAGACATAAAGTGACCCATGTTTGAAAAAAAGTTGTAATTCCCGTGCAGTCTTTTTGGAAAAGTGGTATCTATGTCAATAGAGGCAGAATGTTTTCGATGGACATAGAACAACGTTTTGATTAAGTGAGAGCAGAGCAAACGCGTTTACTCTGCCGAACGGGAAAAATGAAGGATGAAATCCAACTCATAGAGCGAGGACGACAGGGCGATGAGACTGCTTTGGGGAGCCTATATAGGGCATATCACCAACAAATGACGATGATATGCCAACGCATCGTAGACAATCGCCAAGTGGCAGAGGAATTGGCACATGATGCATTTCTATTGGCCTTTGCCAAGATGGACCAATTGCATAATCCACAACGTTTTGAGGCATGGCTGACAAGTATTGCAACCAATGTTGCCCGACGCTATATGCAGCGGCATCATGATCCCGCAATGCTTTCGCTTTCCACTCTCTCAGAAGAAGAACTTCCACAAGAACCTATTCCAACAGAAGACAAGCCGTTACCAACTATGGAAGAACTGATGACGGCTGTAGATGCGCTGCCAAAAGGCTATGGACAGGTGTTCAAGTTGGCGGTCATCCAAGAAATGTCGCATAAGGAAATTGCCGAAATCCTTGGAATTGCAGCCCATTCTTCATCGTCACAACTGTCACGGGCAAAGAAAATGTTGCAGAAGTCACTTGCACAGTATTGGCTGTTGTGGCTCATGCCACTTCTGTTGCCTTTGGCCATATATCTTTATAAAACGGGAAAGACCA
>Ga0247611_10003926_pt1 | contig 21348 bp, 17 predicted proteins | sample 177DNAGHGhighgp2_FD_192422 | JGI IMG/M metagenome (GOLD analysis project Ga0247611, IMG submission 192422) | Sheep rumen microbial communities from Palmerston North, Manawatu-Wanganui, New Zealand - 1770 DNA GHGhigh gp2 | ecosystem: Host-associated > Mammals > Digestive system > Stomach > Rumen... | reverse complement strand
TGACGGCGGGGATGCCGGGGATACCGGTGACGCCGTAGGTGGTGGCGCCGAACTTCACGATCTCGCCCTTGGCGTTGATGCCGTGCATCCAGGTGGCGAAGAAGGAGCCGACCGCGCCGCCGATCATACCGGCAACAAAGGGCTTCATAAAGCGGAAGTTAATACCGAAGATAGCGGGCTCGGTAATGCCCAGGGAGGCGGAGAGGGAGGAGGGGAGAGCCACGGACTTGGTCTTCTGGTTTTTGACTTTGAGCGCCACGGCAAGGCAGGCGCCGAACTGGGCAAAGTTCGCGGCAGAGGCAATGGGCATCCAGAAGTTGACGCCGGAGGAGGAGATCATACCGGCCTCAATGACATTGTACATGTGGTGCAGGCCCATGACGACGGTGAGCGGGTAGATCGCGCCCATAATGGCCGCGCCGATGCCGTGACCGATGGTGATGAGCTTCTCAGCGCCCACGAGCACCCAGCTCTCAAACACGGAGAAGATGGGCCCAATGATGGTGAAGGTGACAAAAGCGGTGACGAGCACGGTGCAAAGCGGGGTGACGAAGAGGTCGATCATTTCGGGCACATGCTTGTGCAGCCATTTTTCCACGGTGCTCATCAGCAGGACAGCAAGAATGACCGGAATGACGTGACCCTGATAGCCGACCTGCTGAACGTTAAAGAAGAACAGATGCCAGACGGGGATTTCGCCGGGGGCGTAGCTGCCGACGGTCCAGGCGTTGATGAGAGCCGGGTGAACCATCATAAGACCGATGACGGCACCGAGGAAAATGTTGCCGCCGAAGACGCGGGCGGCGCTGATGGCGACCAGAACGGGCAGGAGCGCGAAGGCGGTATTGGCGACCAGATCCAGGAAGGAGAACCAGTCGCTGGCACCAAAGGCGGGCCAGAATTTCGGGATTGCTTCCACAATACCCATCATCAGGCCGGAGGCCACGATGGCGGGCAGGATGGGGACGAACACGTCGCCGGGGGTCTTGAGAATCTTCTTCCACAGGGGCATACGGGAGGCCGCGGCGGCCTTCACGTCGGCCTTGGACGCGGCGCTGGCGCCAGTGACAGCCAGAAACTCGTCATAGACCTTGTTCACGGTGCCGGTGCCGATGATAAGCTGGAGCTGTCCGTTGGACTCAAACATGCCCTTGACGCCGTCCACGTTCTCCAGCGCTTCCTTGTTGACCTTGCTGTTATCTGCGATAACGAGCCTCAGTCGGGTGGCGCAGTGCGCAGCGCTGATGACGTTCGATCCGCCTCCTATGTTGGCGGCGATTTCTTCAGCGCATTTGCGATAATCGAGTGCCATAGATGTTTTCTCCTTTTTCCTATAAATCCAAAGAATTGCGGCTGTCCAACGGACAGCCGCCTGACGCAAATATCATACAACAAAACTCTGATAAAGTAAAGAAAGAACAGAAATGCGGAGTAAAAATTCAAACATCATTTTTAGTAGAACTGACCAAAGCCAAATCCCGGAAAGCTTGAGCGAGACCGTCCTCATCGACGGCGGGGCAGACGATCTGACTGCGTTTTTTCAGCTGCGGGCTGCCGTTTGCCATGCAGACGGAGATGCCGACAGTCTCGATCATTTCCAGATCGTTCATGCTGTCGCCGAAGCCCACGGTGTCGGCCACGTCACAGCCCAGCCTCTCGCACACGCGCAAGATGCCCTTGCCCTTATCGAATTTGCGGTTGACGATCTCACCGTTGAGGCAGTCGGCGCCGTTCATGTCCTGCACGACGAAAAAGAAGTCCTTCTCCAGCGCCTCAATGGCCGGAGCAAGTTGCTCGGCACTGCGGCACATGAAGACCACCTTGTAGATGGGCCGCCCGTCATACTCCGCCATGGGGCGCATGCCGAGATCAGCCTCCAGCGCCTTGCGCCAGCGCACAAGCTCACTGTTGCCGCCGGAGACCACGTTGAGAAACTCCGCCATGCCATCATCGCAAAAGCTGCCGTCCACAGCCTCCACCGTGCGGAAAACGCCGGTCTGTTTGAAGAGCCGCATGGCGGTGTCGCGCTGCTCGTCAGTCATGGGGCAGTCGAAAAGAACCTCGTCCCCGATGAAGACATAGCCACCTCCGCTGGCCACCGCGCCGTCAAAGCAGCCGTATTGCAACAGGGGAGAGAGCATATCAAAGTTGCGCCCGGTGCAGAGAAAAGCCTTGTGTCCCTCCTCGCGGGCTGCGCGGATGGCCTCCAATGCGCTCTCCGGCGGTACATTGCTGCCTGGGGAGGTGAGCGTGCCGTCAATATCCAAAAAGATGAGCTTCTTGTTCATTGTTATAACCCGGCCTTTCCGCGAAAGGCCACCGATGGGGTTATGAAGCCCCGGCAACCGTTTCGCCAAGTTGAATAGTTTGCTATACGCTTTCAGCAGGTCTCAGCATACGAAAGAACATGAGGAGGTGAGTAGCGGTGCCGTATAGCGGCAAACCCCGCGCAGTTTTTTTAGAGTCGGCTTTCCTGAGGGCAGTGCGCGTGAAATGTGACCGCTTACAAGAGGGACAGGTATTGCATTTGCAAAAGAATACAAAAAATCCTGGGCATATTTGTCGAACATTTCCAAAAACTAAAATCATAATACCACAGGATGGTTCAGAAAACAAGTGAATAATGTATAATTACTCCAAAATCGGGGGAATTTCTTTTCTGATCTTCAACATCTATTTCTAAATGTTATTTTCTGTAAATTTTGGTCCTGAATTGACTTCGCCTGTAATCCATCTATATGGCGTGCCTGAGCCGTGTCGGCTTCTAAAGGATTCCTTGTATTGTGCCTCCTTTTCGCGTATAATAAACACACGGCGTTCGGGGATCTGTCCGAGACGCTGAATCTTCCGCTTCTTTCACAGGATCATTGTATGGGGGGCGCTATTCTTGAAACGAAATTCAAATGAATACAGACTGCTGACCGAGCTGTATTTTCGACTCCTGCCCTATCAGGTTTCGCTGCTCGTCATCAACGCGGTCAACGGGATCGTGGACACCCTCTATGCCAGCAACGTGATCGGGACTTCGGCGATGAGTGCAATCGGGCTTTTCGGACCGATCAACATTTTTCTCAGCGCGGCGAGCATTGTGCTGGTCAGCGGCTCGCAAATTCTCTACGGCCGGTATGTGACCACGAAAAGAGAAAAGCTCCCGGAGCTGTTTACGGTCGATCTCCTGATCGCCCTCGGCTTTTCCCTGTTGACCTCCACGGTGTTGGTGCTCGCCGTGGTGACGGGCCTGACGCGGCTTCTGGTTTCCCAGCAGCCGGATCTGAAAATGCTGAACCAGTATATTCTAGTATAACGGTTTCTAAATGACTATACATTTTACGAAACTAACGTCTGTACCTTGACATCTTCATTCGGATCGACATCGTCCAGGTTCCATCCCCAGTGATATACAACGGGTTCTGCATTGATTTCATCGAAATATCTGTATATGCGATCTTCCAGTTCCTGCTTGGAACTCACACGAATTCCCCGAAGCATTTGTTTGGTCATTTTACTGAAGAACCCTTCAACAAGATTCAGCCAAGATGCATGCTTTGGCGTGAATACGAACTCAAATCTTCCGGGATTTGATTCCAGATACTCAATAACCTTCTGAGAACTGTGCACCTTCAAGTTATCGAGGATCAAGCGGATTTTATCGCCTTTAGGGTATTTCTTATCCAGCTTCTGCAGGAACTCGATGTAATCGTCACTGTTATGTGTATCACTTACTAACGGGATCGCTTCTCCTGTTTGCAGATCGAACCCGGCAAGGAGAGATAGTGTGCCAAGGCGCTTGTATTCGTAATCACGCTTGATAACACCGCATTCTTCATTCGGCATCTTGTCCTCTGACGTATTCGCGATGGGAGAGAAGTTATGGTGTGATGGCTTGCCCTGCTTGACTGTATAACGGTCGAAGCCATACAAGCAGCCCTGTCGGATGTAACAGTCCCCGCTGGGCTCTTTTTTCATTTTCACAGAATGCATCTTGAATCTGGGGGTTTGCGGAATTACAATTAAAGGGAGAGTTTGAAACATTTGCTCTTGCGGATAAATCTCAATTTGTCGCCTTGGATTGAAGGATTAACCCTTACTATTATTCATATCCACTACATCCTGCGTTATCAAGAGACATTCTGTGAACACGAAAATAAGCCCTTCCAGAACATCAATGAGTCTGTAGGGATGTAGCGGATACCCTTTGCACGATAATGACTTTATCCGCTGAGTTGAAGATTTTAACAGAATTTGCAAAAAAGAGCTCCTGTCACTACACAGGGGCTCTTCTGCTGGAGATAAAGTGAAAAATGAGAAAAGAATCAAGACGTAGGGAGCTCATTTTTATGTGTTTCCATGTATTTGATCATAGCCTCGGCGGCCTCTTTGGCCGCTCTTACAGCGAGGACAACGGAACGGGAGCCATGAACCACATCCCCCGCCGCGAAAACGCCGGGGCGAGTGGTCATCTGCTTACCGTCCACCAGAAGCCAGCCGCGCTCATTGGCCTCCAGACCCGCAGTGGTTTTCACCAGCTTGTCCTTGGGCCCCTGGCTCACAGCGATGATGGTGCTGTCAGCCTTGAAAAGCTCCTCTTCGTTCCCGTAGCCGGTGATTGAGTTATTCTCATCAAGAAGGGTATGCTTGAAGACTGGGCCTTCCGGCGTAATGCGCTGGATGCCCTTCTCATAGAAGATCTCCGCCCCGTCCAGCTCGGCGTATTCCCGCTCATGGTCGCTGGCGCGGCAGGAGCGGCGGCGCTCAAAGAGCATGACGCGCTGTGCCCCATGGCGGAAGGCGGTGCGCGCCACATCCATGGCCACGTTTCCCGTGCCGATGACGGCAACCGTCTTCCCCAGCTCGTGTGCGCCGGGATTAGCCAAGTAAGAGATGCCGAAGTGCACGTTCGCCAGGGACTCTCCCTGAATGCCGAGGCGAGCTGGGCGCCAGGCACCGGTACCGATAAAGATGGAGGCGTAGCCGTCCCGGAAGAGATCCTCCATAAAGAGGTCGCCGCCCAGCACCACATGCGTGCGAATCTGCACGCCGAGTTCCAACAGTTTGTCCCGGAAGCGATCCAACAGGCTGTTGGGCAGACGGTAATCCGGAATGCCATAGCGAAGCATTCCGCCGACCATGTTGCGCTCCTCGAAAATCGTAACCCGGTAGCCCGCCTTGGCAAGAATGATAGCGACAGTCATACCTGCGGGGCCACTGCCGATGACGGCAACGGCCTCCTTCTTCTCTGTCGGGACGGTGGTATCCATGCGGTCAAGATAGGCGTCGGAGATGTATTTCTCGATCTCATAAAACTGGATCGGGTTTCCCTTTTTACCTTGGATGCAGTGGCCCATGCATTGGCTGCCGTGGTCGCAGACGATGGAGCAGACAGCGGACATGGGATTATTATTGAAAAGTATCTCCCCGGCTTCCATCAGCTTGTTTTCCTTGAAGAGCTGAATCACGGTGGGAATCGGCGTGCGGATGGGACAGCCCTCCTGGCACAGGGGCTTTTTGCAGAGAAAACAGCGGTTCGCCTCTGCCTTGATGTGTAAAGCCATCGGCGTTCCTCCTTATTCTGCCCGCCAGAGCGCCACTGCCACGTCGTTGACGTTGGTGCCGGTAGGGCCGGTCATCACAAGGCCGCCGGTTTTTTGCAGGGCGTGATAGGCGTCGTTGTCCTTGAGCACGTCGTATACCGAAAGTCCGTGGGCCTTGAGCTCCGCCTCGGTGTCACCGTCGACATAGCCGCCCGCGGCGTCGGTGGGGCCGTCCGTGCCGTCGGAGCCGACGGAGAATACCGCCGCGCCCTTCATGCCCGCTATGCCGGGGGCTGCGGCAAGGGCCAGCTCCTGGTTGCGTCCGCCGAGACCGTGACCTGTCAGGTACACGACAGTTTCACCGCCCGCGATATAAGCCAGAGATCTACCTGAATCTGTATGGCTCTTGAGAATACTTGAAATAAAGCTGCCCGCGGATTTGGCTTCACAATAGAGCTGATCTGTGAGATAGATCGGTTCATAGCCAAGACGCTCTGCAGCGGCAGCAGCAGCGGCGCAGAGCTCGCGTACAGAGCCGTTGATATGCGTCTCCACGTTGGAAAGGGCCTTGGGTGTCTCCTCATCCAGAAGTCTTACAGCCTCCTCGCTCAGCTTCAGGCCGTATTTCGCGGCGATGGCCTTCGCGTCGGCACAGGTGCTGCTGTCGGGATAGGCCGGGCCGCTTGCGATCATGTCCAGGGGGTCGCCCAGAATATCGCTCAACACGATGCTCAAAACCTTCGCCGGTGCGCAGGCCAAGGCAAAGCGCCCACCCTTGACGGCAGAGAGACGCTTGCGAATCGTGTTCATCTCCACGATGTCCGCGCCGCTTGCAAGAAGCTGTCGGGTCACATCCTGCAGCTCCTCCCCGGGGATGCGGGGCAGCTCAAAGAGGGCGCTGCCGCCGCCGGAGAGCAGGAAGATCACTGTGTCGTTTTCTGTAAGGTTTTCCACCAGCTCCAAGGCCTTTTGGGTTGCCGAGAAGCTGTTTTCATCGGGTACGGGGTGTCCCGCTTCAAAGCATTTTACGCCGGGGATTTCCCCCATGACGTGCTCGTACTTGGTGACAACGACGCCGCCATCTACCTTTCCAAGTGTGTCAACCGCCGCTTTCGCCATCTGCCAGGCGGCCTTGCCCGCGGCAACCAGCAGAGTCTTCCCTGCGCCGGGGCGGTAATCCTTGAGCGTGCGGCGCACGGCTTCATCAGGCAGCACGGCGGCAATGCTCTCTTTGATGATCTGATCAGCGTCTTTTCTGAGGTTAGCGTTCATTACAGAGCTCCTTCCAAATCAGCATTATGTGATTGGTGCCGGATTAAAGATGCAAATATCATTGTGCCAGCGGTACTGCTCGGAATAGGGCTGCTTACGGCCGCTGGCCACGTCGAGGATGTAGCGGAACATTTCTTCCCCCTGCTGGGCAATGGTGGCCTTGCCGAGAGCGGCGGGGCCAGCGTCATAGTCGATGATGTCGGGCCACTGGGTCTTCATTTCACTGCGGGAGCAGACCTTGATGACGGGGGCCGCGGCGAGGCCGTAAGGGGTGCCGCGCCCGGTCATGAAGACCTGGAGGCCCATACCGCTGGCAAGCTGGCTGGTTCCGCAGAAGAGGTCGGAGGCCGGAGTGGCAGCAAAAATTTCGCCGTGCTTCGTGGGCTTTTCACCGGGAGAGAGCACCTCCACAATGGGAGAGGTTCCGGATTTGGCAATGGAGCCCATGGATTTCTCAATGATATTGGAGAGACCGCCCTTCTTGTTGCCGGGGGTGGTATTTGCACCGCGATCCACCCCGCCCGCGCGGAGGTAATTGTCGTACCACTTCATCTCCTCCACAAGGCGCGCGCCGACCTTGTCGTCGATGCAGCGGTGGGCGATGAACTGCACCCCGTCGCGCACCTCCGTAACCTCGGAGAACATGACGGTGCCGCCGCCGGAGACAATGAGATCGGCGGCATAGCCCGCCGTAGGGTTGGCGGTGATGCCGGAAAAGGCGTCCGACCCGCCGCACTGCATCCCGACCAGCAGATCATGCAACGGCAGCTCCACGCGCCTTCTCTCGTTGAGACGCTGAAGCTTGCGCTCGGCCATGTCTAAAATAGCCTTCATCACGGCGTCATGGCCCTTGTGATCCTGGAGAATGATGACGTTTTCCGGGGTATTCAGCTCCGGCCACAGTGCGCAGAAGCGCTCTGGCGTAAACTTTTCACAGCCGAGACCAACCAGCATAAACTCCCCACCGAAGTTGGGGTGCAGGGCGATGTTGCGAATGAGGCGCTGGGGTACCTTGGCTTCCGGCGCGTCGATGGCCACGCCGCAACCGTACTGGTGGTTCACGGTGACCACATCGTCCACATTGGGGTACTTGGGCAAAAGCTCATGTCGGATATGGGTAATGGCGTCGTTCACCACACCGATGACACACTGAACCGTCGTGTTGATGCAGAGGATGTTGCGGGTGCCGCCGGGCCCCTCGCCCCAGGGGTTGGGATATCCCATCCATGTTTTGACGGGCGGCTCGGGCAGCTTTGTCACAATATTGGTTGCAAATTCCATGGAATCCAGATCCGGCGCGGGGGCCATGATGAGATTGGTCTCGTTGATCCAGCCGCCACGTGGCATATCCTCCTTCATGGTGCCAAGTACCACGCCATAGCGCACAACCTCGCTTCCCGCCGGAATGTCGCAGAGGGCGATCTTGTGGGCCTGGGGAATATCCGTCTGGGTCACAGTGCCGTCCGGAAGCGCCGTTCCCTTTGGTAAGTCCCGGATTGCGACGGCAACATTGTCCCGCTCGTTGATTTTGATTGTGAGTGCTTCCATATCGCTTCCTCCTGAAAACGGGCCGGAGAAAAGCCCCGGCCCGTCTTAGATTTTTATTGAATTATCTCACCATGCAGGGCTTCTTGTTATCGAAGACCCAGCCGGGGATCAGGTACTGCATACCGATGGCATCGTTGCGGGCGCCCTTGCCGTAGCACTTTTCCATGTACAGGGCGTTGGCCTTCATGATCTGCTCACGGTCAAGCTCGATGCCGAGACCGGGCTTTTTGGGCAGATCGATGCAGCCGCCCACGATCTGCAGCGGCTCCTTCGTCAGACGCTCGCGGCCCTCCTGCCAGATCCAGTGGGTATCGATGCCGTTCATCTTGCCCGGGATCGCGGCGGCGCACTGCACGACCATGGCGAGGGAAATGTCAAAGTGATTATTGGAATGGCAGCCCCACATGAGGCCGAAGTCGTTGCAGAGCTGGCCGACACGCACGGAGCCTTCCATCGTCCAGAAATGGGGGTCAGCAAGCGGAATATCCACGCTCTGAAGCGCAATGGTGTGGCACATCTGGCGCCAATCGGTGTTAATCATGTTGGTGGCGGTAGGCATCATGGTCGCCTTGCGGAACTCGGCCATGACCTCACGTCCGGAGAAGCCGCCCTCCGCGCCCACGGGATCCTCGCAGTAGGCGAGCACCTTTTTGAGCTCGGGCGCGATCTCCAGCGCCTCCTGAAGGCTCCAGCAGCCGTTGGGGTCGAGGTCTACGCGGGCCTCGGGAAAAGCGGCCTTGATGGCCTGCACAGCCTTGAGCTCCTCCTTTGGAGCGAGGACACCGCCCTTGAGCTTGAAATCCTCAAAGCCGTACTTCTCATGGGTGGCCTTTGCCAGGGCAACGATGGCCTCAGGGGTCATAGCCTCCTCATGGCGCAGACGGTACCAGTCGCAATCGGAATCCGGCTCCTCCTCATACTCGAGGTCGGTCTTTTTCCGATCGCCCACATAGAAGAGATAGCTGAGAAAGCGCACGCGCTCACGCTGGATGCCGTCGCCCATCAGGGCCGCGGCGGGAACGTCAAGGAATTTGCCCATGAGATCCAGCAGAGGGGCCTCAATGGCGGTGACCACATGCACGCCGGTGCGCAAGTCGAAGGTCTGCAGACCGCGCACATCGTCCTTGATGTTGGCGGAAAGCCACGCGCGAACCCGGTTGAGCGTCTGCTTATAGTCGGCGATGCGGGTGCCGAGCACCAGATCCTTCACGTCCTCCAGGGCTTTGGTAATCTTCTCGCCGCCCGGAACCTCGCCCACACCCTCGTTACCGTCGGAATCGGTAAGGATGACGATGTTGCGGGTAAAATAGGGAGCATGCGCACCGGAGAGATTCAGCTCCATGCAGTCATGCCCGGCGACCGGGTACACTTCCATTTTAACGATGGTGGGAACAGCCATTGTTCTTCCTCCTTATTCAATGAGACCAGCGGTGCGCATGGCCTTTCTGATGTTTTCGAGAACCGGGCCCTCCGGGGTGGGGAGGTTCGGACGGTAAGGCTCGCCGACCTCAAGGCCGCGGAGCTTGGCCATGTCCTTCGCCGCCACGGGGAAGGAAGCCGGATCCATACTGAGACGCACGGGGTTAAGCTTAAACTGCGCCTCTAGGGAGCCCTTGAGATCACCGGCGATATACTTTTCATACACGTCGCCGATGAGCTCGGGCATGAAGTTGCCCGCGGTGCACACGCCACCGACGGCGCCGACGCAGAGGCTCGCGTACAGGAGGGTGTCCTTCCCGCCGAAGACCTTGAAGCCGATGTCGCGGTTGAGGCGCACACATTCCTCGGTAAGGGTGATGTCGCCGGAGGTATCCTTCATGCCGACGATATTCTCCACCTCATGCGCAAGTCTCGTGATGAGCGCGGCGGTCATGCCGTAGCCGACGCGGCCCGGATTGTTGTAAAGCAGGACGGGGGTTTCGGGGATGGCCTCGGCCACGGTCTTGAAGTGGAGGAATAGCTCGTCCTGGGTAGGCTTTAAGAACATGGGCTGAAGGATGGAAACCGCCTGGGCGCCGTATTTCACGGCCATTTTAGCAAGGCGGACGCACTTTTTCGTGTTGATGGCACCGATACCGAAGTACACAGGCACTCTGCCCGCCGCCTGGGAGACGGCGATTTTCAGGCCGCGTTCCATCTCATCCTCTTCGATCTGGTAAAACTCGCCGTTGGAGCCATAGACCAAAATACCGTGCATACCGCCATTGATGACATAATCGATCTGTCGGCGGAAGGCAGCCTCGTCAATGCGCTCGTCGGCGTCAATGGGCGTCAGAATCGGGACGACAACGCCTTTGATGAAATCAGTATTCATGGCGAACCCTCAATCCCATTCACTCAGCGGCCGATCTGAATGCCGGTCAGGTACTCATAGTACTGGGCGATGGCGCTGTGATCCTTCTGGCCGCCCTCATGGTTGTGCATCCACTGGAGAATTTCCTGAACGGAGGCGGTCATGGGGACAGGGGCGCCGACGGCATGGGCACAGTCGAGAGCGTTGTTGAGATCCTTGATGTGCAGGTCGATCTTGAAGCCGGGCTTGTCGTTGCCCGCAATCATCATGGGAGCCTTGGCATTCATGACGGTGGAACCGGCAAGACCGCCCTTGATGGCGTCGAAGACCAGGTTGGGGTCAACGCCCGCCTTCTGGGCCAGGGTCAGAGCTTCGGCCAGCGCCTGAATGTTGCAGGCCACGATGATCTGGTTTGCAAGCTTCGTGGTGTTGCCCGCGCCCACATCTCCGCAGCGCACAACGGAGGAGCCCATGGCCCCGAGCAGAGCCTTGAACTTGTCAAAGGTCTCCTGCTTGCCGCCGACCATAATGGAGAGAGTGCCGTCGATGGCCTTGGGCTCGCCGCCGGAGACGGGCGCGTCCAGCATCTCAATGCCGTACTGCGCGACGCCCTCGCACAGCTCCTTGGAGGCCACAGGGTTGATGGAGCTCATGTCAATAAAGGTGGAGCCCGCCTTCATGTGGGCGGCGACGCCGGTTTCACCCAGCATGACTGACTTGACCTGGGGGCCGTTGGGGAGCATGGTGATGACGACATCGCAGCTCTCGGCAACTTCGATGTAGCTGCCGGCCTTCGCGCCGACGGCGACAACGGGATCGCACTTTGCCATGTTGCGGTTGGAGACTGTCACATCATAGCCCGCTTTCACGAGGTTGATTGCCATGGGCTTGCCCATGATTCCCATTCCGATAAATCCGACTTTCATAATTTTGAATCCTTCCTTTTTTTGGTTTTCAATGTGATTATTTGCCTTTGTGTCTGTATTATAATGAACTGTGAAAAAACGCACAAGTGACAAAAGCAACAAAAAGGAGACCCGAAAATTGGCACTTGTAAAAAGATTTCATTATTTGCAATCAATCGTGAAATAAATTCTGTTTGCGTTTCATGATTTCAGCTTCTTTCACTTTTGATGAAACGAATTTACTTTACTTTTTAAAATTTACAATGAAGAACCCTCTCTCTGATTGAATTTTAGCTGTTTTTCATCTTGCGGGAAGCGAAAAAGGCATGTATAGTGTAAACATATTATATCAGAGGGAGGACGGGGCATGGCGAAGCTTGCGGTTTTAGTCCCGCATCAGGACATGCTGGATCTGGCAGAACGTGTTTTCGACAATTACCCCAAGATTCAACGTGTAAGCGTTGAGCATGTCCGCACGGAGGATGCGGCGGACCGCGCAAGGGAACTGGAGGCGGAGGGCTGCGACATCATCATGGCGCGCGGTCTTCAGGCCACGCTCATGAAGCGTGCCGTGCGTTTGCCGATCATCGAAATCCGAAGCTCCGCCGTTGAGCTTGGGCGGTTGATGCTGGATATCAAGGAGGAGCTGCGTGATCCATGCCCCGGCATTGCGGTTATCGGCTTTGCCAACATGCTCTGCGATATGGAGCAGTTTGACCGACTGTTTAGCGTGAAATGCATGGTCTGCAAGGTGGATCCAGACGTCAATCCCGAATCTGCCCTGCGCGCTGCGGTGCGTGATGCCGCAGAGGCAGGCTGTCGGGCAGTGATTGGTGGAAACGCGGTCTGCCGGGAGGCGGAATCCATAGGACTTTGTACCCGCTTTATTCCCAGCGGCTGGGAAAGTCTGCAAAATGCCTTTGACATTGCCCGCCATATCGGTTACGCGATTGATCTGGAAAAGCGTAACCGCGCCGAAATCACCACTATGCTGGACAACACCCACAGCGGCATTCTGCGTCTGGACGCCGAGGGAACGGTACTTCAGGCCAATCTGAACGCCTTCAATCTTCTGAACCTTCCACCACGAGAGCTTCTCGGAAAGAAGCTTCTGGAAGTTGTCCCCGGAGTGGACGTGGGACTTCTGCAGCAGGCACTGCTGGAGGCTCGGGAGGTCTATGCTGTTCAGTCCGCCCAGAGCCGCCGGGAGCTGGTGTTGAATATTTCCCCCATCCGCTTGGATGAGCGCATCGACGGGGCAATCGTGACCCTACAGGAGGGGCGCAAGGTCATGGAGATGAGCAGTGAGCTCCGTCATGAACTCTATGTCCAGGGTCACATGGCCCGCTGGCGCTTTGAGTATCTCCCCGCCCAGAGCGAGGCGGGGGAGGGGATGGTCAGGCAGGCCAGCCGGGTGGCACAGTTTCAAGCCCCAGTTCTCCTGACAGGGGAGTTTGGCAGCGGAAAGGAGATTCTGGCCCAGTGCATCCACAACGCGGGCGTCACCAGGGGCAAGGCTTTCGTCTCCCTGGACTGCCGGGCATACCAGCCGGACACGCTGGACACCCTGCTCTTTGGCACTGTGTCCATGAGAAAGGACGGTTTTCCAAGACTTGTGGAGGCAGCCCAGGACGGAACCCTCTATCTCTGCAACATCGAATATCTGTCGGAGGAGCTTCAATTCAAGCTTTTCCGTCTCACACGCGGAATTTTTCTGCACAACGGTTCTGGCAGACCCATGGAGGTCAACGTCCGCATCATTGCGGCGAGCCATGTGCCGCTGATTACAAAGGTGGAAAACGGCAGCTTCCGCAGTGACCTCTATTACGCCATCAATGCCCTTGGCATCACGGTGCCGCCGCTTCGCAAACGACGAGAGGACATTCTCGGCTGGGTGGAGCTCTATTTGCGGGAATGGAAAAGCCGCTATGACCGTGTTATCCATTTGACCCAGGGGGCCAGGGACTATCTCACGAGCTACGACTGGCCAGGAAACCTCAACCAGCTCAACAGCGTCTGCGAGCAGATGGTGCTGCTCGCAGACAGACGGAACATTGACGAGGGCTTTTTGCGGCGGCAGATCGAGCAGCTCACTCCCAAAACCCTCCCCGGCACGGAACAGCTTATTATATACAAGGACGAACACGCTCAGGAGATTGAAGATCTTTTGCGGCAGCTCGGGGGGAACCGCAAGAAGGTGGCGGAGACCCTGGGCATCAGCAAAACCACACTCTGGCGGCATATGAAGAAGTATGGAATAAAAGAAGACTGAAAGGAGAACAAAATGGACTACAGAAGATTCGATGATACCATCATTCTTCGCGTTGACCCTGAGGAGGAGATCATCGAGCAGATCCGAAAGGTTTCAGAGAAGGAGAATATCAAGCTTGCAAGCGTTCAGGCTCTGGGAGCCATCAACGATTTCACCGTTGGCATTTTCGATACGGTGGAGAAGAAATACTATTCCAACCACTTCCAGGGAGCCTATGAGATCGTCTCCCTGACCGGGACAATCACCACCAAGGCCGGGGCCTTTTATCAGCATCTGCACATGAGCGCTGGTGACGGTACGGGGAAGGTCTTCGGTGGACATCTGAACCGGGCGGTGGTGAGCGCCACCTGCGAGGCGGTGATCCGCGTGATCGACGGGCGGGTGGAGCGCGTGCTCGATCCGGAGGTCGGGCTGAATCTCTTCCGTTTCTTTTGATATGAGGGAAATCAAAAAATGAGTAAAATATACGAAATTTACGGGGCAGACGCCCATGAAATGACCCTGTCCCTGCTGCGGGCGGCGGATGCAAAGGCCATGATTCCGGCGGACGCCTCCATTGCCCTCAAGCCCAACCTGGTTGTCGCCGGGGCTCCGGAGGACGGCGCGACCACGCACCCCGGCGTGCTCTCCGGCTGCATTGAATATCTCCAGGGCACGGGCTTTTCCGACATCTGCGTAATGGAGGGCTCTTGGGTGGGGGATCGGACGGACCGGGCTATGAAAACTGCCGGGTATGATGAGGTCTGTAAGCGCTATCACGTTCCCTTTTATGACCTGAAAAAGGAGAAAACGCGCACCGTGGATACACCTCTGCGCCCGATGGAGATCACCTGCCGGGCGCTGGACACGGGTTTTCTGATCGACCTGCCAGTGCTCAAGGGCCACTGCCAGACGGTGATGACCTGTGCGCTGAAAAATCTCAAGGGTTGCCTGCCAGACCGGGAAAAGCGCCGTTTTCACGCCGACGGTCTAGTTGAGCCCATTGCGGCACTTGCCGCGGCTTTGAAGCCCTCCCTTGTGATTGTGGACAGCATCTGCGGCGACCTCAACTTTGAGGAGGGAGGAAATCCCGTGCACACCAACCGGATGCTGCTGGGAACCGACCCCGTACAGCTCGACGCCTACGGCTGCCGTCTGATGGGGCTGGAGCTAAAGGACGTACCCTACATTCAGCTGGCCGAAAGCTGGGGGGCGGGCTCCACGAAAATCGGGCCGGATGATCTAGTCATCCTAAATGAGCCGGCAGACGGGGACAGCTATCCCGCGCCGTCGGGTCTTGTGAGACGTCTCACTCGCAATGTTCAGGCCGACCGTGCCTGCTCCGCCTGCTATGCCGCCCTCGTGCGGGGGCTGTATCTGGCACGGGAGGAGGGGCTTCAGGCCGGGAAGAGAATGGTGATCGGGCAGGGCTATCGCGGGAAGATCCCTGAGGCGCTGGGAATTGGGAATTGCTGCCTTGGCGCAAAAGCCTGCGTGAAAGGCTGTCCCCCCACCGGAGCGGATGTTCTCGAATTCCTTCGAAAAAACGGATAATAATTCCGTTTTTACCATCGCAATCGGCAACCACGAAACAATGAAATTTTATCTTTCAAATCGTTTCATTCGCGTGCTAGGATTTCAGAAAAAAATCTCCGGGCAATTGTATTTTTTCCAAAGACTTGGTATAATGACAGCGTTATAACAAACCCGGCGGTCAGTTGGGTGCGGTCAATCTGAGCCGGAGGGCGAAAGGAGGCCAGGTCATGGCATAAAGAATGTGAATTTTACAGAATATACCATATTATAATCCAATATCCGAACAAGAAAGAAGGAAATGGCGTGTTCTTAAAAAAATATGGCGATCTGATCGTCAGCATCTTTTATATTGTTCTATCCATCGTGCTACTCGTCCTGGCTAGAGCTCTGCCAAAATCCAAGGTCATGTCAATCGGCCCGGACTTCATGCCCACCGTTGTCGGCATTCTGATGCTGTTGCTGGCGGTGATCCTGCTGGTACAGTCGATCAACAAGCTGCGCAAGGGCGGCGTTGACGGGGAAGTCCTGGAGCCGGACACCAGCGACTACAAGCGCGTGCTGGCAAGCCTGCTGCTCGCGACGGTGTATGTGAACATCCTCAAGCCGGTGGGTTTTCTGATTTCCACCTTTGCCTATCTCGTTTTGCAGATCCCCGTTCTCGCGCCGGATGACAAGCGATCCAAAAAGGATTTAATTACCTATTTTGTCATCAGCCTTGTTTTCACTGTGATTGTCTACGTTCTGTTCCGCTACGGCTTTAAGATCATCCTGCCGCCGGGACTGCTGAAATTCTAAGGAGGTGCCGAATGAACGCTTTATCGCAGCTTGGCTCGGCCATGCTTTCAGTCTGCCAGCCAGTATCCTTTCTTCTGATGATCGTCGGCGTTGTCATCGGCATCATCTTTGGCTCCATCCCCGGTCTGTCCGCCTCTATGGCGGTGGCGTTGATGCTTCCGCTCACCTTCAGCATGAGCTCGTCGCTCGGCATGAACATGCTGGTCGCCGTGTATATCGGCGGTATCTCCGGCGGCCTGATTTCTGCCATCCTGCTGAACATGCCAGGCACGGCCTCCTCCATCGCCACAACCTTTGACGGCTATCCCATGGCCCAGAAGGGCGAGGCCATGCGTGCCCTGGGAATCGGCATTGTGTATTCCTTCCTAGGCTCTATCTTCTCCTTCATCATTCTGGCCTTCTTTGCCCCGAAGCTTGCGGATATTGCCCTCCAGTTCACTCCGATCGAGAACTTCGGCATCTGCTTTTTCGCGCTGACAATGGTGGCGGTGCTGAGCTCCGGTAACATGGTCAAGGGCCTTCTTGCCGGTATGCTTGGCTTGGTGTTCGCCATGGTGGGCATGGCACCCATTGACGGCACGCCCCGCTTCACCTTCGGCAGCAGTGATTTGATGGCGGGCTTCAACACGCTTACTACCCTGATCGGTATTTTCGCCGTTGCGGATATTCTCAAGTCCGCTGAGTCCATCGGCAAGGGTGTAGAGACCATCCCCGTGAAAAAGGTCAAGGGCTTTGGCTTTACCATGAAGGAATTTGTGTCCTGGATACCCGGCGCGCTGCGCTCGGCCCTCATCGGAACCGGCATCGGGATTCTGCCCGGCATCGGCGGCTCCACCTCCGGCATGCTGTCCTATGTCACGGCAAAGAACATGTCCAAACACCCGGAGACCTTCGGCAAGGGCGAGCCGGAAGGCATTGTCGCCACCGAATGTGCCAATAACGCCACCATCGGCGGCGCTCTTATCCCGCTGCTGGTGCTCGGTATCCCCGGCGACGGCGTCACCGCCATGATGCTGGGTGGCTTTCTGATCCACGGCCTTTCCGCCGGCCCTCTGCTGTTCATCAAGAATGCGGACGTGGTCTACGGCATTTTTGCGGCCTGCATGCTCTGCGGCCTCATCATGCTGGTGGTGGAATGGACCTGCATCAAGGGCTTTGTCAAGGTGCTGAAGGTTCCGAAGTACATCCTGATGCCGCTTATTCTTGTGCTCTGCGCCGTGGGCGCCTATGCCACGAATAACCGCATTTTCGACGTGCAGTCCATCATCGTATTTGGCGTGATCGGCTATCTATTCCACAAGCTTAAGATGCCCACGACCCCCTTTGTGCTTTGCTTCCTCATCGGCAACATGACCGAGACTTACTTAAGACGCGGCCTCATGAGCTACAAGACCTTCAGCGCTTTTTTCACCCGTCCGATTTTCGATGTGTTCTTCTTTGTGGCCATTGCCGTCATTGTCTGGACCGTTTATAAGGAGATCAGAGGACAGAAAAAGTCCTCCTGAGCTATAAAAATTTTTTTAGAAAGGAAGTACCCAAATGAAAAAAGTTCTGACCCTCGCCCTCGCGCTTTGCCTGCTGGCAACCCTGCTTCCCTGCGCCGCCTTTGCTGACGACTGGAAGCCCACCTCTACCGTGTCCATCGTGATTCCTGCCGGTGCCGGCGGCGACACCGACCTGACCGCTCGTGTCTTCGCCCAGTACGCCAAGGAGCTGTCCGGTGTTGACTTCATCGTTGTCAACGCCAGCGGCGCCGCCGGTTCCATCGCCGCAAACCAGGTTCTCTCCGCCGCTCCCGACGGTCTCACCGTCCTCTACGGCCACAACCTGGTCAACGTCGCCAACGTCGCCGGTGTCACCGACTACAACTACACAGCTTTCAAGCTCGGCCCCACCTTTGCCAAGAACCCCGCCAACCAGCTCTACGTCAACCCCGAGAAGTATGAAAGTCTCCAGGCCTTCATCGACGCTGCCAAGGCCAACCCTGGCAAGCTGAAAGCCTGCACGGAAGTCGGCGCTTACACCTACTACCTGATTCTTGCCTTTGAGAAGGCTGCAGGTATTGACCTCGACATCGTTGACGTCGGTTCTGCCTCCGACAAGGTTGTCGCCATGCTCTCCAAGCAGGTTGACCTCATGCCCGCTGCTTACCTCAACTGCAAGGACTACCTGGCCACTGGTCAGTTCCTTGCCATCGGCGCGCCCACCGAGGAGCGCTATGACCTCATCAAGGACATCCCCACCTTCAAAGAGCAGGGCATTGACCTGGTCTTCCCTGACTGCGACTACTCCTTCTACTTCCCCAAGGAGACTCCCGACGAAGTGATCACTTGGTTTGACAACATTGTCGAGCAGATGGAGAGCAAACAGGAGTGCGTGGATGCCATCAACGCCATCACCGTCATCCCCTACTATCTCAACCATGTCGATTCCGAGAAGAACGACGAGGCTTATTACAACACCTTCGTCGAGATCGCCAAGTCTCTCGAGCAGTAATTTCATAGCTTCATTTCCCAAACCCTCCTGGATTTTCCGGGAGGGTTTTTGATTGAAGCACATACAGGACAAAGTGCAAAAAACGGACGGCTTATTTCATTCGGTTTCACAAAATTGCAGATTATTCCATGTATTTTCGCAGAAAGTGCTTGCTTCATCTGTTTATATTTGGTATACTGTGCACAGTTAGCGACACAAGCTAATCTAATTATATAGGAGGAAATCACAATGCAGACCATGAAAAAGCTTCTTCTCGTCCTGCTGGTTTTCGCGCTGGCATTCTCTTCCATTGCCGCCGCGGCCGGCCTCCCCAAGAAGATCGAAGTTCAGCTTCCCGCCAAGGCAGGCGGCGGCACGGACGTTGCCGGCCGTCAGCTCACCGATTGGATCAGCAAGAACTCCGACAGCACCCTGACCGTCAAGAACAACACCGACGGCGGCGGCGTTGTGGCTTATGAGACCATCCGCACCGCCAAGAACGACGCCAGCAAGATCCTCTTCTTCCACACTACCATGCTCATCAAGTACGCCACCGGCATCTACAACCAGAGCCCCGCCGATGAATTCAAGGTGGCCGGCGTTGGTCTGCCCACCGAGAAGGGCGGCTATGTGCTGGTCGTCGGCAAGGACAGTGGCGTGACCGATCTGGACGGCTTCATCGCCCTTGCCAAGGAAAAGAACGGGGAACTGCGTATCGGCGTTGAAACCGGTGGCTCCTCCCACATCATGAGCGGCATGCTCACCAAGGCCCTCGGCATCGACCTGCGCATTGTTGAGTCCGGCCCCGACACCGAGAAGCTCACCAACCTCGTGGGCGGCTCCATTGACTGCGCCCTGGTCAATTCCAATCAGGCCAAGCAGTATATTGAGGGCGACAAGGTCAACGCCATCGCCTGCTTCTCTGCCACCGATGAGGGCGGCCGCAACAGCGTCCTGCCCGACGTCCCCTCCTTCAAGGAGCTGGGCTATGACCTGGTGTTCGGCACCTACTTCTACGTGCTCCTGCCCAAGAACGCCAGCGACGAGACCGCCAAGGCCGTGTATGATCAGTTTGCCGCCGCCGCCGCCGATCCCGAGGTCAAGGGGATACTTGAGAAGTCCGGCTTCGGCATGGAGTTTGCCCCCTTCGAGGAGAACGAGTCTCTTATCCGCGGCCAGCAGGACGCCCTGGTCGCCGTTTGCCAGGAGCTCGGGCTTGCCCAACAGTAATTGACCATCCGCGCATCAGACGGGTAAGTTATTGAAACCGTGCCTTGCCCGCGTAGAACCGGGCAAGGCACTAACAATTTAAAGAGAGGAAAAGAACTGTGAAAATCAAACGTGACCAGATCACCGGCCTTGCGCTGGTCATTCTGGGCATTGTTCTCTTTGTGCTGATCGGCCAGTTCAAAAAGCCCATGACCGCCGAATACCCCGGCCCCAAGCTCATGCCGGGTATTGCCGCCTTCGGCCTCGTGGTCTGCGGATTGGGCATTTTTGTGAAGGGCTGCATGCAGAAAACCGCGGACGCGGTTGTGATCTCCAAGGCCGGTATGCTGCGCATCGTCATTACCTTCGCGGCGCTGTGCCTGTACATTCTGGGAATGAAATACCTGGGCTTCCTCATTGTGACGCCCTTTCTGGTCTATGGACTCACCACCTATTTTGCCAAATCCACCGGTGTGGAGACCAAGCTTTGGGTGCGCATTGTTTTCGCCCTTGTGGTCACCGGTGTGATCTGGGCCATGTATGTGCCGCTGTTCGGCATGGAGCTGCCCGTGGGCGAGCTCTTTGAGTAAGGAGGGAAAAGAAACATGATATCCTATCTGCCCTATATCTTTTCCCAGCTGATCCAACCGCTGAACCTGCTGCTTATGGTCGCGGGCACTGCGGTGGGCATTATCTTCGGCGCGATCCCCGGGCTCTCCGGCACCATGGCGGTCATGCTCTTCATGCCGCTGACCTACACGATGGAGTCCAGCACGGCCATCATCTTCATGCTGGCTCTGTGGATCGGCGGCTGCTCCGGCGCGTTCATCGGCTCGGTGCTGCTGGGTATTCCCGGCTCCGCCTCCGCCGTCGCCACCTGCTGGGACGGCCACCCCATGGCCAAGAGGGGACAGGCCAGCAAAGCCCTTGCCATCGGCATGACTGCCTCCTTCGTGGGCACCTTCTTCAGCGCCATCATTGGCGGCCTGTTGGCTGAGGCTGTGGCGGATTTCGCTTTCGCCATGGGCCCCTGGGAGTACAGCGCGCTCTGCCTTGTGGCCATGACCATGGTTCTCGCCATCTCCAAGGGCAACATGTTCAAGGGTCTGGCCTCTACCTGCATCGGTATTGTGCTGGCAACCGTGGGCTTCTCTCCCATTGACGCGGAGCCCCGCTTCACCTTCGGCAACATGTACCTCTTCGGCGGTCTGGGCATGATCGTCGTGCTGACCGGTATTTTTGCCGTGAGCCATATCCTGGTCACCTTCGGCAAGGGCTTTGACGCACCCCCTGAGGTGAGCAGGGAGGGCCTGCGCGGCTTTGGCCTGACGCTGCGGGACATCAAGGAGGAGCTTGTGAACATCATCCGCTCCTTCCTCATCGGCCTGGGCATCGGCTTTCTGCCCGGCATGGGCTCTGGCCTGTCTAACCTGGTTGCCTATTCCAGCGCGAAGAATTCCTCCAAGCATCCCGAGGAGTACGGTCACGGCGCGGCGGGCGGCATCTGGGCCCCTGAGGTCGCAAACAACGCGG
>Ga0247611_10003925_pt1 | contig 21353 bp, 11 predicted proteins | sample 177DNAGHGhighgp2_FD_192422 | JGI IMG/M metagenome (GOLD analysis project Ga0247611, IMG submission 192422) | Sheep rumen microbial communities from Palmerston North, Manawatu-Wanganui, New Zealand - 1770 DNA GHGhigh gp2 | ecosystem: Host-associated > Mammals > Digestive system > Stomach > Rumen... | reverse complement strand
AGTCCGCACGGAGACAGTGACGGACAGCCCAGCCCGCGTCAATGTCTCTGACCTGCGTGCCGGCGTCTATCTCCTGCGCGTGACGGCCGCGGACGGGAAGGAATACCACCAGAAGATTGTGAAACGGTAAGGATTTTCGGGTGCCATGTGGTGCCAGATTTTTCAACAATGTGACAGGCGTGAAAATCAACGGTACGAGTTTCGCCACGGTGACCCGAAATCGAAAAAATCCACGCCGTGGCAAGAAAAAAACACGGACTACCTTCGCCCTACCCAAGGGGTTCCCAAGGAGATGCCATACTGTTGCCATACTGATGCCATACTTAAGAGTATGGCTACACTATGGCTACACTATGGCATCAGTATGGCAAGTACTTGGGAAAGACTTGGCAAGTGCTTGGGAAAAACTTGGGAAAAACTTAAGAAGGAGCTGTCAGGCCATGTACACGTAACAACCTGACCGTGGAACCGTGTAGCAGCCTGACCTCAGTCGATGTAGAGGATCTCCGTCCGCACGTCCGCATAGCCCATACCCGACAGGCATTCCCGGTATTCCGACAGCTGCTTTTCGTACACCTTTTGGTGCTCGCTGCCCGTCTTGTAGTCGATGATCATCACGTGGTCGGGTTTGATGACCACGCGGTCGGGACGGCGTACATCACCGGCCGCCGTGATGATGGAAACCTCGTTGAGCACGCGGTCGCCCTCGTCAATGTAGAAGTACGGCCGCAGAACAGCATCGCTGGCCGTCCGCTCGAACAGCTGCAACAACCGCTTGCGAATCTCCTCCGGCTCGGCTGCCACCGCCGCCGCACGCTCCGCCTCCGTGGATGGGAAACGTGTTAATTTTTGTAAAAAGTCATGGATGTACGTGCCCGTCTCCTGCGATGCGGTGGACGCTTCCGACCGCACCACCTTGATGGATTCGTTCCCACAGAAGTCCAAATCGGAGAGGAAGACCTGAAAGTCGGACCGCGGTGCCGCCGCCGGCTCGGGTTCGCCCACTTTCGTACACCCGTAGTCGCCGTAGTAATGGATGCCCTCACCCAACTCCGTCATCTCGTAGAGGTCCTCGTCCATGCGCTCGCCATCGTGGATGAAACTCTCCAAAGCTTGCTTGATCTCCCATTTGTCGCTCTCCTTCGCCTCTTTGGAGACATCCGTCAAGATGTAGAGCATGTCGGTGGCCCGGGTGAAAGCCACGTACCAAATATTCAACACATCCAAGCTTTTCTTGTTCTCCTCCTCTTCGTATGCTGGCTGGAAGTCAGAGAATTGCATCTCCTTTTGGTGCGTCACGTAACAGCTTTGGCCGGTGACGGGATCGGTGACCCAATAGCTGGGGGGCTGGCTGTTGGAGGAGGCTGTTCCCAGCGTGATGACCACCGGGAACTCCATTCCCTTCGAGCTGTGGATGGTCATCAACTGGACAGCGCCGGTGGCATTCGACAGCGAAAGCCGCGGAATGGTCTCTTTGTAACGGTTGATGTCGTCCCACCAAACCAGGAAGTCGGCCACCGAACCGACGTGCGACTGCGTGTATTCGTGCACCAGGTCGAGGAAGTCGGCCACGAACGGGTCAGAGTCTCGGTCAAGCTCGTAAAAACGGACGATGTCCTTCACCGTGACGATAAAGGGATTCTTGTCCCAATGGTCCACCGTCTCCAAAAGACCCTGAATACCAAACTGTTGCTCCACCAAAGGGATGAACGGGGAGCGCTTGTTCTGATAGACGAGCTGGTCGAAAGCCTGATGATGCTTGCGGGAGAGATACTCCAATATGACGGTCTGCGCCAAGGAGTCCTCACGATTGAACAGGAACCGCAGCGTACTGATTATCAGGTTGATATTCGGATTGTCGATAAGCTGTAGGGATTCGGAGGTGATGACGGGAACGCCGGCGAGCATCAAGCACTGGGCGAAGTCGTTGCACTTTTCGCGCCCGCGGAGCAGCACCGCGATGTCACCGTAGGAGAAACCGCGAAAACGGGCATCCATCACAGCATAGAGCAGCTCGGCACCCTCCGGTTTCATCGTAAGATAGACCTTCTGGTAGAAGTCCTCCGTGCACTCCGGCCAGATAGTCCTTATATCTTTGTAGTCCAGCTTGTTATAACCGAGAATCTGCACCAGTCCGCCTACCCTTTTCTTGTTGAAATCCTGCTTGACATTTTCGTAATAGGTACTCTTGTCCAGCTTCTCCGCATAATGTTTGAAGAAGCGGTTGTTGAACTCCACCACCGCCGGACAGGAGCGGAAGTTGGTTCTCAGAGGTTCAAAACGGAAGCGCTCCTCTCCCTGCAGTAAATTGGCTATATCTTTCTGGGAATCCGTATTTTGCAGGCGTTCTTTATCCGACAGGCAGAAGAAAAGATTCACTTCGCCGTTACGGAATCGGTAGATCGACTGCTTCACATCGCCGAAGAGCGTCAGGGAGCCGCCTCCACCCAATGCGTTTATAATCAGCGGTTTCAGATCATGCCATTGCATCAGCGAGGTATCCTGGAACTCATCGATGAAGATATTCCGGTAGAATTTCATCTTCTCGAACAGCATATCGCCATTGCCCGACTGTATCTCGTCGTTCAGCAGCGGATTGCTTTCCGCGAGGAAGAACGAGTCCGTCTGCTCCTTGATGGTCTCGATATGGCTTTTCAGGGCATCCAACACCAGCAGCTGGTTGGCGCTTTTGGACAAGATGCGGTTGGTGAAGTAGCTTTTAGCATATTTTAACACGGCATCCTGAATCTGCGTGAAGAGATCCGCTATCTCTCCCGTCAGTGTTTCCATCATCGCCTCATTGCGTGCCTTGTCCGCCTTTCCCCCTTTGTTGGTGAACACCTTCGCGGTGTTCATCCCCTGGTGGACCTTGCTTTTGTCGAAGCCTTTTTCCGATTCGAAGGGATCCGCTGCGACATGCGCGAACCATTTGTCCCACTTCATTGTTCCATTGGGCATAATCTTGAAGACCTCCGCATTTTTGAACACGGTATCGGCATTATCGGACAGGGGCTTCACCTCTTTCTTGCACTGCTCCAAAATGGAATACTGGTTTTCCCCCCACTTCTTCACAATCTCCAACAGGTCATCCACTTGACGGGTGTTTTTCACGAAAGGATGGCTTTTTTCGGCATCGTAGTAGAGCACGCCGAGTCCCTTCGAGAGGAAGCGGTTGATGTTCGCACTCCCCTTGTCCTCCAACTGTCGCAGCAGCTCGCGCACCACCACCTTGAACTGTTGGTTGTCGCGGGACAACTCGCAGATATACTGTTCGATGGCCATCTGGAAGAAGTCGGTCAGCCGGATCTGCACCGCATAGTTCATGCTGAGATTGAGGTAGAGGGCGGAGGAGCGAATCACGCGCTGGATAAAGCAGTCGATAGTGGTGATGCTGAATTGCGCGTAGTCGTACAAGATACTGTGCAGCAATGATTTGGCGCACTCATGGATAAAGACGAAGCACTCTTCGGGAGGAACGTCCACGGGGTCACCGAAAATCTTCTTGCAGAGCGTGCCGAAGCCGTTACTGTCGAGGTCGCCTATGGTTTCGGCGAAGGCGAGCGTGCGGAGCTGACGGACCACGCGGCTTTTCATCTCGGCGGCGGCGTTGTTGGTGAACGTGATCGCGAGGATGTACCGGTAGCCGTCGCACGAGGGACAGACGAACGCGCGGCGGTCGGGCAGGCTCAGGAAGCGCCGGACATACGGTCGGAAGCAGGTGGCGAGGTAGTCGAACACCAGATTGTAGGTTTTCCCGGAGCCGGCGGAGGCGGAATAGACGGTGAGCATTGGATGGGTTAAGAGTTAAGAGTTAAGAGTTAAGAGTTAAGAGTTAAGAGTTAAGAGTTAAGGGTTAAGAGTTTGGGGTTAAGGAAACTATTTCCTTGAGCAGCCCCGATAGGGGCAAGAGCTCGGTAGTTAGTTGGTTTTGAAGTTGTAGGAGACTTGGGCGAGGTCGGCGTTGGCCTTGACGATTTTCTGTTTGAGGCCCTGTTTGAAGGCGGTCACTTTGGCCATCATTTCGGGGTTGTTGACGCCGAGCATCTGCAGGGCGAGGATGGCGGCGTTCTGGGCGCCGTTGATGGCGACGGTGGCCACGGGGATGCCGGGGGGCATCTGCAGCATGGCGAGGGCGGCGTCCACTCCTTCGAGCGACGACTTGATGGGCACTCCGATGACGGGCAGGGGGGTCATGGCGGCAATCACGCCGGGGAGATGGGCGGCCATGCCCGCGCCGGCGATGATGACTTTCACGCCGCGCTCGTGGGCGTGCTTCGCGTAGTCGGCCACCTCGTCGGGTGTGCGGTGGGCGGAAAGCGCCAACACCTCGAAGGGAATCTCTTGACTGTCAAAAAACTTGCAGGCAGCCTCCATGACGGGAAGGTCGGAGGTGCTGCCCATAATGATACTCACTAATGCTTGCATATTTCTCTTTCTTTTGGTGTATGAATTTGAAAAGGCAAAAATACAAAGATTTTCGATTGGATGCTATCATAAATTGTGTACCTTTGCGCCCTTAAATTTAAATGGACGAAGAATGGTCAAGAAATACGCTCTCACGCTTCTGTTTTGCCTATTGTGCGGCTTTGTTTTCTCCCAGCACGCCGTGTTGAAAGGGTTCACCTACGACGAATCCTCCGGCGAGTCGCTGCCCTACTGCACCATCCAGCTGATAGGCACCTCCTACGGAGCGCTCTCCGACGCTTCGGGCGCGTTCCTCATCAACAAGATTCCGGCGGGAACCTACACGGTGAAGGTCTCGCGGATGGGCTATGTCGATTTGATGGACACCATCACCGTGGGCAGCAGCGGCAACACGACCAAGCGCTACAGCATCTCCCCCAGCTCGCAAACCCTCGACGCCGTGCAGATTGTGGGCGAGAACACCCGCAAGGAGCAGGAGACGCGCACGGCCGTCATCAGCGTGACCCCCAAGGACATGAGCAAGATGCCGGCCATCGGCGGACAGCCCGACTTCGCGCAGTACCTGCAGGTGCTGCCCGGCATCATCTCCACTGGTGACCAGGGCGGACAGCTCTACGTGCGCGGCGGTACCCCCGTGCAGAACATGCTCCTGCTCGACGGCACCATCCTCTTCAACCCGTTCCACTCCATCGGCATCTTCTCGGTGTTCGACATGGACATCATGAGCAGCGCCGACGTCTATACCGGCGGCTTCGGGGCGGAGTTCGGCGGACGCATCTCCTCCGTGATGGACATCAAGACCCGCGACGGCAACAAGAAACGTCTCGCCGGCAAGGTGGATGTGAGCAACATCGGGGCGCAGCTGCTCCTCGAAGGCCCGCTGCTCAAGCTCAAAGACGACCGGAAAACCTCCATCAGCTTCATCCTCTCCGGCAAGGGCTCCTATCTGGAACAGTCCGCCAAGGTGTTCTATCCCTACGTGGAAAGCGCGGACGGCCTCCCCTACAGCTTCCTCGACCTCTACGGCAAGTTGACGCTCGCCACGCGTAACGGCACACGGTTGAACCTCTTCGGCTTCAACTACACCGACCGTGTGAAATACAGCTCTGTGGCCAACTACGGTTGGGACAACTGGGGTGTCGGCACCAACTTCCTCATCGTGCCCGGCGACGCGCCCACCACCATCGAGGGCTCCTTAGCCTACTCCAAGTACTCCTCCGAGCTGCAGGATGTCAACTTCGACCCGCGCCGCAGCTCCATGGACGGCTTCACTTTCAACTTGGGATTCAACTACTTCCTCGGCAAAAGCCTGCTGAAAGTCGGCATCGACGTGGTGGGCTACAACACCAACTACGAATACTACACCATCTACCACTCGCAGCGGCTCATCGAGGACCACACCACCGACCTGTCGCTGTTCATCAAGTACAAATACAACTTCCGCAACAAGCTGTTGATCGAACCCGGTTTCCGGTTGCAGTACTACTACTCCCTCGGGCAGGCTTCCCCGGAGCCGCGATTGGCCATCAAATACAACATACTCAAGAACTTGCGTCTGAAGTTGGCGGCAGGTATGTATTCCCAGAACCTCGTCTCCGTCACCTCCGACCAGGATGTGGTGAGCCTGTTCACCGGTTTCATCTCGTCGCCGTTGGAGAGTGCGCTGCTGCCGAGCTCGCTCATCGGGGACGACAAGGAGATAAAAGGCCGTCTGCAGAAGGCGCAGCACGTGGTGCTTGGTCTTGAGTACGACCCCATCAGTCCGCTGAGCATCAACATCGAGGGTTACTTCAAGAATTTCTCGCAGCTGATCTCCGTGAACCGCTACAAGATGCTCGACGAAGACACCGAGTTCATCTGGGAGAAGGGCCAGGCCTACGGCGGTGACATCTCCCTGAAATACGACTACAAGGGCGTTTACCTCTGGTTTGTCTATTCCTTGGGTTGGGTGAAGCGTACCGACGGCAACATCGAGTACTACCCGCACTTCGACCGTCGCCACAACATCAACCTGGTGGCGTCCTACGCGTTCGGCAAGCGCCGCTCGTGGGAGGTGAACCTCCGCTGGAACTTCGGCACGGGCTTCCCGTTCACGCAGACGCAAGCCTACTACCCGCACTACGACCCCACGCACATCAACGACGACTATGTGGCCTCCAACGAGAATGTCTATTTCCTGTTGGCCGACTTCAACCAGTCGCGACTGCCGAGCTACCACCGCCTCGACATCGGTGCCAAGAAGAAATTCTACCTTGGCGAGCGCCACACCCTCGAAGCCAGCATCTCCATGACCAACGTCTATAACTACAAGAACATCTTCTACGTCAACCGCATCACCAACGACATTGTCTATCAGCTGCCGTTCCTCTACTACTTCGGCCTGACCTGGCGTTTCTAAACTATGCGGATGCGAGACGACGGGCAAAGATTTCCATTGGAGATACCCGCAAAAATGCTATCTTTGCCGCCCTATTGTTTTTGACAAAATGGATTTCGAAGACATACGACCATATACGGATCTGGAGTTCAAGGCGGCCTACCTTCGCCTTGCGGAATATCCTGGTTTTCAGGAGGCTGTCGCCATGTTCCTGCCCGGGTATTCCGTCAGCCAGTTCAAGCAGGATTTAGCGAATTTTAACACTGTCGAAGATGTGCAACGCGACCTGGACAAGCGGTTCGTGGACGTCTTCATCGCCCAATCTTCCAAAGGGGTGACGCTGTCGGGCATCGAGAACATCGACGAGGGCGTGGCCTACATGTTCATCGGCAACCACCGCGACATCACGTTCGACCCCGCGCTGCTGGAGTACTACTTCTTCGTGGAACACCGCAGAACCTCCCGTATTGCCGTGGGCGACAACCTCTACTCCACCCCGCTGCTGAACGAAGTCGCGAAGCTGAACAAGATGGTCAAGGTGAAGCGGACGGGCACCATGCGCGAGAAGCTGGAGAACTCCTACACGCTCGCCGCCTACATCCAACAGTCGCTCTTCAAAGACCACGAGTCCGTCTGGATCGCCCAGCGCGACGGCCGCACCAAGGACGGCAACGACTACACCAAGCACGGGCTGGTGAAGATGATCACGCTCGGCAACGACAAGAACCTGATGGAGACCATCCGCCGGATGAACATCACCCCGGTGACCGTCTCCTACGAATACGAGCCGTGTGACAAGCTTAAAGCCAGGGAGTTGGCCTTAAGCGAGAATGCCGTTTATCACAAACAGCCCGGCGAGGACTTCAACAGCATCAAGCAGGGCATCTTCGGGCAGAAGGGGCGCATGTCGCTCACCATCGGCACGCCCATCAACCACGAACTGGACACCATTCCCGAGGAGCTGTCCAACAACGATAAAATCGATTTAGTCTGCAAGCTCATCGACAAGCAGATTTATACGAACTACACGCTCTACCCCAACAACTACATCGCCCACGACATGCTCCATCAGGAGGAGACGTACCACGAGCACTACACGGATGCCGAAAGGGCCAAGTTTGAGCAGTATTTACAGATGCAGTCGCAGGTTCCGGATGTCACGGAGGCCAAAATGTTGGAGAACCTGCTGAAGATATACGCCAACCCCGTTGACAATTACTATAAAACCATATCCGAATAGAATTAAAGATTTTTAACACATTATGGACGAACAACAACCCCCGTCGCAACCGAAGATTCTCATCATCCGACTCAGTTCCATTGGAGACATCGTATTGACCACCCCTGTCGTCAGGGCGGTGAACGAGCAGCTGCCCGAAGCGGAAGTACATTTTTTGGTTAGGAAGGACTATGTGCCTGTGGTGGAGAACAACCCGCACATCCACAAGGTGCATGCCTACGACCCCGACAATGTCGAGAAGACGCTTGACGAATTACGGAAAGAGGACTTTTCCGTGGTCATCGACTTGCAGAAGACGCTGCGTTCCCGCAAGGTGGTGCGCAAGCTCAGGAAGCCGTCGTACACCTTCATGAAGCACGACTTTGCGAAATGGATCTGCTACCGTTTCAAGATGAACGGGCTGCCGGAGACGCACATCGTGGAGCGCTACTTCGAGGCGGTGAGGGAGTTGGACGTGCACAACGACCACAAAGGGTTGGAGTTCTACATTCCCGAGGATCAGGGTTTTGACGAAGACGATCTGCCGATGATGTTCGAGGACGGATTCGTGGCCGTCGTGTTGGCGGCGCAGCACTTCACCAAGCGGATTCCGGTCAGCAAGGTGGTGGAAATCGGCAGCATCCTGCACAAGCCGATCATGCTGTTAGGCGGCAAGGACGTCTTCGAGGAGGGCGAGCAAGTGGTCTCCCAGCTCGGCGAGCGGGCCACCAACGGCTGCGGCAAGTACTCGTTGTACCAGTCGGCGGCCATCCTGCAGCACGCGGACTGTGTGATCACCGGTGACACGGGGTTGATGCACATCGCCGCCGCGCTGCACAAGCCTACGGCGGCCATCTTCGGCGCCACGATTCCCGAATATGGTTACTACCCCTACATGCCCGGCGAGCGGAATATGTTCCGCAACTTCGAGGTCTGCCCGCTCAACTGTCGCCCGTGTTCGAAGTTCGGCAGTTCCAAGTGCCGCCGCAAGCATTTCAAGTGCATGAAGAACATCTCCGCTACGGAGGTGGCGGAGTGGGTGAACCGGTTTTAGGGAGTTAGCAGTTAGTAGTTAGCAGTTGGTAGTTTCGGGGGTCGGGGCGTTACTGTCTTTCCGATGTCAGTTGTTTCATTTCGCGCAGCAGAAACAATGTACAGTTGGTCTCGTGGCGAACTGATTGTACATTGTACATTGGCAAGAGGGTGAGGGTGGAGAAGGCGGGCGAGCGGGGTTCACCCCAAATTTATTTCCAAAAAAGGGCACTCCTTGTTCGGACACGAAAATGCCTGTACGAGCACACATCGGATGCCGTTTGCATTTTTTTGCCAAGAAATGCACTTTTATGGTCGGAAAATGTCATTTTCACAATATTGATTTTCAATAAATTATGCATCCAAACAGTTTGCTTTTCTAACAAAGAAGTTGTATCTTTGCGAGGTCTATTATTACTGCGATATGGAAGAAAAAGAAATGATACTTCTAAATGAGGAATATTTGATGTCGAAGATATACATCATCAGAGGTGTGCAAGTGATGCTGGACTTTGATTTGGCGGCCATCTACGGGTATGAGACAAGATTTTTCACCCGTCAAGTCAACAACAATATAGAGCTTTGAACAAGACTTCAGGTTTCAGCTTACTAAAGAGGAATTTAAGAACTTGATGTGCAAAAATTTCACATCAAGATGGACTCAAACCCGTAACAACACCGAGGAAATCCGCCAAATCAAACAACAAGTGAACGATTTGACTGTCGTGATTAACGACTTTACTGACAAAAACATCAAGAAAGACTACCTATTCTATAACGGTCAGACCGTTGAGGCCGACATCGCCTATTCCGAAATATATTCCTACGCTGAGAAAACAATCCATATCATCGACAACTACATCAGTTTGAAGACACTGGTCTTGCTGAAATCGGTGCCCTCCGGGGTGAAGGTCACCATTTTTAGCGACAATGTGAACCACGGACTGCACCAAGCCGAGTTTGCTGATTTCCTGAGCGAATACCCGCATGTTGACATCGAACTGAGATCCTCGGGCGGCATTTATCACGACCGTTACATCTTCATTGACCACGCCACCCCGAATGAGATGATTTTCCATTGCGACGGCTCCTCCAAGGATGGCGGCAAACGGGTGTCCTCCATCAGCAGGGTGGAGGACACGGTGCTCTACCAAAACATTGTCGGCAGTTTGGAGGGGAATCCGGTGTTGCAGCTGTGAACACGGGCATTCGCGTGAGAGCAAGCCTACCTCTCTTCCACCAGCCGTTTCATCTCCCGCACCTCGCGCTGGAGGAAGCCGTGGACGCGGATCTCGCGACCGTAGGCGTAGAAGGTGATGGTGGAGAAGCCGGCGAGCGGGGTGTGGATATAAGAAAAGAAGCATGACCCTCAAGCCATGCTTCTTTGTTAATGCCGTCTAAAACGAATAATGATATATTCTCATCGAACTCTTATCCTCCGTGACAATGACAGGATGGCAACCCATGCTTTGGATGTTGATTAAAGTGTCAATATTCGGATGGTAGTACGTGTTGTCGTTTCCTACAGAAACAATTCCTTGTACAGGATGTTCATACAGCCTATTATCATAATTGTTTTTGGAGCCATGGTGGGGAACCTGGATGGTTGCAATTTTTTCCAAAAGGGTGGAGTAAAATTCCAATAGACCCATATTGTCAGTCTCAGGTACATAATCTCCTGTGTAGAGGATGTTTGGATTACAACAATAAGGATACCAAAAAAGGTCGTCACATAACGGATGCATAACATGGCAATCAGGGATTTGTTTGCAAGGATACCTTTGTACATAATCTGATGTGCCAGAAAACAAGGTCATAGATGTGTGGTTTTGTTGCGGGCCAAACACTTTATTATAGATTGCTTTGCATGCTTCTACTTTAAGTTTTCCAACCAATGAGGGCAAATCTTCCACTGTCACATTAGCCCCTAATAAATCACCCAACTCCTTTTTCAAATCGTCTTTTTCTTTTTGAAATTCTTTTGAATTGTAGGGAATGTACAGCCATGTGCTGCAATGTAACATGGCGTTTGCGGGAAGAATTTCGATTGCTGATAAATCAATGGCTTCCTCCAAGCTCCAGTTCCATGCTTGGAGTTCCAAGCTGCCTTCGGGGAACAGATTTCCGTTAAATTCCTCTGGAACACGACTGCCCTCCGCATAACCTACTTGAATGATTTTCGTCGGTCTCTCTTTAGGACCGAATTGAGCCTCTCCCCGATACAGCTTTATTAGGAAATTGTTGACCTCTTTGCTCTGTTTGGTTATATGGTAGTTATAGACCATCGCCTCCATCATAACCTCTTCCGTCAATTGGGGCAAAAAAAGGTACCTGACATCTGCATTTTCAAGAAGATATTGCAACCCATTAATGTGGTCGGCATGAAAATGAGAAATGAAGACCGCCTCAACTTTCTTTTTGGGTTTTTCTTTTTGAAGAAAGCTATCCAAATAGTCTTTCATATTCTTTTTCGCCTTGTCAAAACCTCCGCAATCATAGACAAATGTCGCCTCTTGTGTGTCGTTAGATAGGGTTTCGGTGTAAAAGCCGCCTTGACCTACGGGGTGAATGATTCGCGTTATTTTCATAATATTATTCTTTTTATTGGTAATATCTTTATTAATTCCGAACGCAACGAACAGAAAGAATCGATTATTTCCTATTCTTCAAGAACCGTTTCGTAACCATCCCCTTGTCAGTGAGCACCCTCACTAAATAGATTCCGTCAGCTAAGTCAGAAACGTTAATACGAGTTGTTTTCGAACTACGCACTAATTTCCCGAACATATCAAACATTTCTATTCCCTTTACATCCATATTACCTTCCACACGCACGTCAACATATTGGCTGGCGGGGATCGGATACAGCACAATGTTACTATTAAAATCGTGACCGTCAATACCGACGGTGATGGTGAGGTGGAGAGTCACAATGCTATCACATCCTTGGATAGTTTGGAGAAACTGAGTGTAGTCGCCGGTGGCACAGTAGGCTTGGTCATTCCAAATGTAGCAAGAATCGGGGCATTCAACGGAGAATTCGGAGGTGGCAGATTGCCACACATTGACCGTTGCATCTGCCATGCTGAAGCATCCAGCAGCGTTGTAACCGATTACCTGATATATGCCTGCCGTGTTTATGGTGATACTGTTGTCCGTGGTGCCGTCGCTCCAAATATAAGTGTCTCCGCCTGTGACGGTGAGGGTTGTGCTCTCGCCTGCGCAGATGTCCGTTTCGCCAGTAATGGTGATAACGGGCAGCTGCGACACAAGCACGGTGACGTTCGCCGTACCGCTGCAGCCTGCCGTTGTGGTGCCGGTAACGGTGTAGATGCCGAATGCGCTGATACTGACCGATGCTGTATTGTCACCTGTGGACCAAGTGTAGCTGTCCGCACCCGTGGCGGTCAAGGTGGTGCTGTTGCCTGCACAAAGCGTCGTGTTGCCGCTGATATTGACATTCGGCAGCGGATTAACCGTCACCGTGACATCAGCCGTGGCGGAGCAGCCTTCGGCGTTAGTGGTGGTCACCGTATAGACTCCGCTTTGGCTCACGCTTATGTTGTTGTTCGTACTGCCATTGTTCCAGAGGTAGGAAACTCCGCCGTTAGCGGTAAGCGTGACGGTTTCGCCCTCGCAGATAGTCGTGTTGCCTGTGATGACCGTAGGAGGTAACGCTTTCAGCGTTACAACTAGCGTCAGCACGCTATCACATCCATTGACGGTCTGCAATGTATGCGTGTAAGTGCCTGCCGCAGTGATGTTCTGTCCGTAGAAGTTGTAGCTTTCGCCCTCACACATACTGTGGGCAAGCGCAACGTTATAGGTCGGATTCATGGAGACCGTCTTCGTAGTATTGTTACTACAGCCGTTGGCATCCATGCCTGTGACCGTGTAGGTACCTGCATTGCTGACAGTTATAGCCGCGTTGGTGGAAGTATTACTCCACACGTACGTGTTCGCGCCCGTGGCAGTGAGAGTGACGTTATCGCCCTGACAGAAACTGCTGTTGCCGCTGATGTTGACACTCGGCAGCGGATTCACAGTAACCGTGACATTCGCCGGGGCGGAACAGCCTTCGGCATTAGTGGCTGTGACCGTATAAACACCGCTTTGGCTCACGCTTATGCTGTTGTTCGTACTGCCGTTGCTCCACGAGTAGGAGACTCCACCGTTGGCCGTAAGTGTGGCGGTTTCGCCCTCGCAGATAGTCGTGTTGCCCGTGATGGCTGTAGGAGGTAACGCTTCCAGCGTTACAACCAACGTCAACACACTGTCACACCCATTCACTGTCTGTAGGGTATGAGTGTAGGTACCCGCTGCAGTGATGTTCTGCCCGTAGAAGTTGTAACTCTCGCCTTCGCACATGCTGTGCGTTAGCGGGATGTTGTAGATTGGATTTACAGAGACGGTCTTCGTTGCCGTACTGCTGCAACCGTTTGCATCTGTACCCGTGACGGTGTAGGTACCCGCATTGTTGACGGTTATAGACGCATTGCTGGAAGAGTTGTTCCACGCATACGAACTCGCTCCTGTCGCGGTGAGGCTGACGTTATCGCCCTGACAAAAACTATTGTTACCAGTGATGTTGACATTCGGCAGCGGATTAACCGTCACCGTGACATCAGCCGGGGCGGAGCAGCCTTCGGCATTAGTGGCTGTGACCGTATAAAGACCACTTTGGCTCACGCTTATGCTGTTGTTTGTACTGCCGTTGCTCCACGAGTAGGAGACTCCACCGTTGGCCGTAAGTGTGGCGGTTTCGCCCTCGCAGATAGTCGTGTTGCCTGTGATGGCCGTAGGAGGTAACGCTTCCAGCGTTACAACCAACGTCAACACACTGTCACACCCATTCACTGTCTGTAGGGTATGCGTGTAGGTACCCGCCGCAGTGATGTTCTGCCCGTAGAAGTTGTAACTCTCACCTTCGCACATGCTGTGCGTTAGCGGGATGTTGTAGGTTGGATTTACAGAGACGGTCTTCGTTGCTGTACTGATGCAACCGTTTGCATCTGTACCCGTGACGGTGTAGGTACCCGCATTGTTGACGGTTATAGACGCATTGCTGGAAGAATTGTTCCACGCATACGAACTCGCGCCTGTCGCGGTGAGGCTGACGTTATCGCCCTGACAGAAACTGCTGTTGCCGCTGATGTTGACACTCGGCAGCGGATTAACCGTCAACGTGACGTTTGTTGTGGCGGAGCAGCCTTCGGCATTAGTGGCTGTGACCGCATAAACACCGCTTTGGCTCACACTGATACTGTTGCCCGTACTGCCGTTGCTCCACGAGTAGGAGACTCCGCCGTTGGCGTTAAGCGTGGTACTTTGACCTTGGCAGAGCGTGGTGTTACCCAAAATGGTGGGCGTAGGCGCGGTAGCGACCGTGACCTCTGCCGATGCCGTGGAAGAACATCCGTTGGGAAGTGATGCCGTTACTGTATAATTACCGGGTGTGCCAACCGTGATAGTCGAGGTGTGTGCCCCGTTGCTCCACGTATAGGTGCCTGCTCCGCTAACAGACAGGATGGCAGTCTCCCCTTCGCAGATGTTGGTGTTGCCTGTGATGACAACCGACTCCATCATCGTGACCGTTTGGGAGGAGGAACCGCTACAGCCGTTGGCGTTCGTGACCGTAACCGAATAGCTACCCGGATTGTTCACATTGATGGATTGTGTGGTCTCGCCGGAAGACCATTGATAACCAGTACCCGATGTGGCGGTAAGCGTAGTGCCTATATCATTGCAAATAACCGAATTGCCAGTAATGGTAACGTTGACGGGTTGGTTTTGCACCACATTGACGGAGGCACTGCCCGAACATCCGTTGCTTGTGCTGGCCGTCACGGAATAATTGCCTGCCGTGTTGACATTTATAGAGGCGGTTGTGGCTCCTGTGGACCACTGATAACTGTCGCCACCGGTAGCGGTGAGGGTGGTGTAACCACCTGAACAGAAGGAGTTGTTGCCTAATATGATTGGTGCGGAGAACGGAACGACTACCACTGAATCGGAGGCGGAACAACCATACACTGTGGTGACAGTAGTGACGTAGGTGCCCGGCTGGCTCACCGTGATGGTGCGTTGCGAAGAGCCGGTATTCCATAGGTAGGTTGTGCCGCCGTTGGCTGTAAGTGTAGTACTGCCATTGTTGCAGAGCACCATACTACCGGAAATGGAAGCCACCGCCGCCGGGTAAAGGGTAAGCTGTTTGGAAGCAGTGACTTGACAGCCGAGGTTGTCGGTGACGGTTACAGAATAGGTAGCATCCGTTGTGATACCGATTGAGTTGCTGTGAGACCCGTTGCTCCATGAGTACTGGTAGCCTGAACCGCCCGATGGAACGGCGGTGTATGTTACCGTATCGCCCTCGCAGAGTTTGGCAGGGGTAGCCGTAACCTGCACCGACAAGGAGCAGGTAGCGGTGGTGAACGTCTTGTCAGCCCCGCGATAGATGACACCGTCTTTTTGTGCGAAAAAGCGGTAGGTGTAGGCCGTTCCGCCTTGCAAGCCTGACACATTATAGAACACAGGAGATTCTCCTGTGGTGTTGACAGAAGTGTAGGTGCTCTCACTATTCTTCTTATACTCAAAACCGATGGCATCCACGTCATAGAGCATCTGATAGCAGCCATTTAGCGTGGCAGTGGTAGCCCCCACATTGGTTGCATTCTCGGTAGAAACACTGCCAAACACAGGATATCCCTGATTGATATTTGGGGTAATATCCATCACAAACACCACACTGTCAGTATTGAGGATGACGGGAAACGACGACGATTTCATCTGCGCCTCCGTTTTAGCGATGCCGCCCGTGGAAGTGTTATGCCCGCAAGTGTTGAGATAGTAGCAGTTGGTAATGGAACTGGAACTCTTATAACCGCAGATGCCGCCATTAGTACCTGGACATGTAATTAAACCTACATTGTAACAGTTTCTGATGGTGCCGTCTTCTGCACCTCCGCAAATACCACCACCTATCAGACCACTCGCTGACACCGTCCCTGTATATGAAATATTACCAGTGTTATAACAGTTGGCAATACGTATACCTGCTGACAAACCTCCTGCAATACCACCCATATAACATCCTGATGATGAATTTGAAGAATAACAATAAATGTTGCCAGTGTTATAACAGTTAGTTATATCTTTATTCGTGGAACCTTGAACCATACCTATAATACCACCTATATTAATTCTTGAGGTGATACTACCTGTATTGTGGCATTTAGAAATTTTTACTTGATGAATTCCGCCAGCTATGCCGCCTGCCGAATAGTCGGATGAAACAGCGCCGGTGTTGTGGCAGTTGGTTATTCTATTGGCGCCGTCAGAGGAGGCGCAGATACCGCCAGATAAGCAGGCGCTAGAGGAAGAGGAAGAGTAGGAGTGGGAGTAAATGTTACCAGTGTTGTGACAGTTGCTAATGTGGCCACTGGCGCTGCCGCAAATACCGCCGGAATAGCAGGTGGCGGCAGAGGGGGAGTGGGTGTAGGAGTAAATGTTACCAGTGTTGTGACAGTTGGTGAACGCTCCAGTTGATGTGCCGCAGATGCCGCCGGAGATACAGGAGTAGTTAATGGAGGAGGAGTAAATGTCACCAATGTTGTGACAGTTGGTGAATGAGCTGGATGACCAGCCGCAGATGCCGCCAGAGTAAGCGTATCCCGATGCGTGTCGTGTTATTCGCCCCGCGCTTGTGAGGTTTTTGAAACTGCCATTCCTCGCATACCCGAAAATACCCACATAGCTCATAGTGGAAGTGGTGAGGTAAATTGTTATGGTGTGGTTGTCGCCGTCAAAGTGGCCGCCGAAGTAGTGATATGTGTCAAATCCAATGGGCTGCCAAATTGTAATACTGTCAATGTACACATCGGTGGTGAGTTTGAAATAGATGCCGTAATAGTTCGTTACACCTCCGTTCACCATCTCGGAAATGTAGGCCAACTGCTGGGCGTTCTCGATTAAATACGGGTTGTTTTCCGTGCCCTGTCCCTGAGTCCATATTTCGGAGCTGCCGTTCCAAACGGAGACGGTTTGGGCCGATAACCACACTATATTCAACAAAAAGCATAACGATAACAAACAAATAATTTTTTTCATACTATTGGTGTTTTTTTAATTAGAATCAGTTTGATTAATGTTATTTTCATCCTTGTCTTCATTCTTTTTTTTATATCTGTTTTTCACATACAACCGACTATAAAATCTACAGCGAAGCCAAGCGAGTATAATTACAACGCCAAGTGCGGCCACACAGAGCCAATTATGATTAGCGACAGCGACAAAAAGTGCTATCCATGCAGCTAAACCACACCCTTTGAAAAAGTCAGACAACACGTAATACCTTTTTGAAAGGCTTTTCTTATTCTCATTTTTTGTTTTCACTAAAGTCCCGTCAATGCTTTTTCTTATGATTTTCTGACCGATAATCCGCTTACCGAAAAGCAGATAAAAGGGCATTTTGCACTTTTGAAACAATTTTTCTCTTGCTGATCTGTATGGGGCAGATACGTGACTGTAGCCATCAGACTTCTCCCCGATTACGTCGTCATCCTTCTCTGCCATTTTTCCTCTTTGCTTTCTCAGACCATACAGCCATGATGGCAACTCTACAAAGAAAAATCTGTCTATTGTCAACAGGAAATGGCCCTCCAAGAAAAAAATAGATATTGCCATTAAAGACAATATGATTTCTGTGGCGAAATCAAGTTTTTGGATCATTTCGCATAGAGAATTAGGCAGTATCGTATCAGGCGTGTATGATGCCGCCACTAAAAACACATTGAACAATATACCCGTAAAGACATGAACCACATAATCGCGGTAAGTTAGGGATCCATCAAAGTTTTCACTCATAATTCATTTGCTTTATTTCTTCTTATGCCAGTTTTTTCCACACCGCAAAAGTACATCGCTTTCCCTCACGCAGTTAGGTTCTTTTCAGGTTCTTTTTCACGTCCTTTCCGGGTTTCACTAACGCGCATAAAAAAACCGCGAACTTCATTGTCTTGAGTTCGAGGTCCTGGAAAAACCCGCAATGCCAAACAAAGAAAGCTCGCGGCTGTGCACCGCAAGCATCTTCGGCTTCCTCTCGGCATTGCATTTGAAATTTTCCAGGTTTCGAACTTGCAAAGATAAAAGCGAAAACGCTTCTGCTATGTATTAATAAAAAGGTTCTTTTTAGGTTCTAATTCTTTTAGGTTCAATAATTTAAGTTAATAAATCCGTTTATTCTTCTCCCCAAAAGGGGATGGGCAAAGATAAGAAAATAATCTAATTAGAATAATTATGTTTTGTTTGCTGTGCTAATTTTTGTACTTTTGCATCCGAAAAAGAATAAAGGAGAATAAAGAAGAATAAAGGAGAATGTAAGAATGTTTGCAGTACCCTATCTGTCGGAGTATTTGCAGAACGTGGATTGAATAAGGCCTTTTACTGCGGAATGAAATTCAACGACGACATATCCACATCAGGGCCGGTTGCGCCGCAGGATGTGAACATTTCCAACCAGTTCACCGGCTATAAGGAGTTGCCTTCAAACGGCTACTCCCGCCTTTTCCGCGCTCAACGCTACGGACAGTGGTACATGCTGAAAGGCCTCAAGCCTGAATACGCCGCCGACCCGCAATACACCGCAATGCTTGCCAAGGAATTCGCCCTGACGGTGGAACTCAACCATCCCAACATCGTTCGTGCCCTCAACCACGAACAGGATGCCGTGGTCGGCGACTGCATCGTGATGGAATATGTGGACGGCCGAACGCTGGACGACTTCCTCAAGGAAAATCCCTCCCAGGAGGTTCGCAAACTGGTGGTGAAAGAACTGCTGTTTGCCATGGACTATTTCCACCGCAAACAGGTCGTACACCAGGACTTGAAACCCTCCAACATCCTGATTACCCATGACGGCAACCATGTGAAGATCATCGACTTCGGACTTTCCGACAGCAGAAGGTTCGCCATCCTCAAGGAGCCCGCCTACACCCAATCCTACGCCGCCCCGGAACAATTGTCCGGCGATGAGGTCGACAACCGCACCGACATTTACGCTTTTGGACTGATTCTGAAGCAACTGTTCCCTTCGCGCTACGGCAATGTGGTGCGCAAATGTCTTCATCCTCTTAAAGAAAAACGTTTTCAAAGTGCTGACGCTGTGATGCAGGCGGTAGGTGAAGCGGACTTCAGACGGAAATGGTTTCCACCCGTGGCTTTCATAACACTTGTGCTCGTTACTGCTTTGTGCGCCTCCGTAAAACCTGTTTCATGGGTGAAAGGCAAAATAGAGGACTACAGGATTCTGCATTCCACAGGAGACCCATCCCTGACAGTCGGCTCTCTAAGCGGTCTGTTCTCCGTCACTCCCGACCGGCAGGTGCGTTTCTCGCAAGGCAATCTCCAATACTGTGCCCACGGCAAACATCGCACAGCCGATGGCGTTGCCCCAGGCACCTGGCGTTTTGCCGAAAACCAATATGACATCATTGGCGAGGAAAACAGTTCTATTTCTGCCCACTTCGATGGTTGGATTGACCTATTCGGTTGGGGCACGAGCGGCTGGAACAGCGGCGCTTTTTGCTATCAGCCTTGGTCTGTATCTGTGGAAAATGTTGATTACAGTCCTGGCAATAATGGGAAAAACTCTCTGACCGACTCCTGCGCTTTCGCCGACTGGGGCGTGTATAATGCCATCTCCAACGGTGGAAACGCACCCGGCCGATGGCGGACACTGACAAAGGACGAAGCCGAATATCTTTTCCTGACACGAAACGCTTCCACGGTGAATGGCATTCCTAACGCCAGATATGCCAAAGCCATAGTTAACAGCGTAAGAGGCCTTATCATCTTTCCTGACAAATATGTCCACCCCAACAACATCATTCTGCCTCAAAACATTAATAACGACACACTCTATTACACAAACCATTACAGCGCACAACAATGGAAGGAGATGGAGAGTTCCGGGGCAGTCTTCCTTCCGGAGGCAAGTGTACGTAATCATTTGCATCATATCGGAGAACAGAGCGGTCATTATTGGACATCCACATCATATACAAGCAGTAGGGTTTTTAATATAGAAATCAGTGACCTTGCGGCAGGTGTTGGACTTGTTTATCGATATTATGGGCTTAGCGTTCGGCTTGTGCAAGATGCCGACAAGAAATAATCCTTACGATAAGGAAAAGAACCGAAAAAGAACCCGTTCCGCATATCCGAATGTTTGCTATCTTTGCACCTGCAATTTGAAAGGACATGCCTGTTAACCTGCAACATATCACCCTGCTGCGCCAACTCGTGGAGGAGTCGGCGGATCACCGTATTGAAACCTCCAACGATTTCATCTTTCTGTCGGGAGAGATCCGGGGACGGCTGAATGAGAACCTCAGCGTCTCCACGCTGAAGCGGCTCTGGGGCTATGTGGATGGCTATGCCTCGGTGCGCCTCAGCACCCTCGACATTCTCGCACGCTTCGTGGGTTTCCCCGACTGGGAGACCTTCGTGTCGGACTACTGCGAGGTGGAGGGCGTGCAATCGTCGCACCGCGTGGTATCAGAATCGCTTTTTGCCAAAGATTTGAATGTCGGTGACAACGTGGAAATCCGTTGGAACCCCAACCGCCGCTTGTTGCTCAACTATTTGGGTGACAACATGTTCACAATAACAGAGTCCGAGAATGCCAAACTTAAAGTAGGCGACCGGTTTCTGTGCCAGCGCTTCATCTTGAACCAGCCCCTGTTTGTTGATGTTCTGGGCAACGAGGGTCAGACAGCAGTGTTTGTGATGGGGAACAAGGGCGGATTGACGAAAATCTGCAAAAAGAATCCCTGACCAACTCTCACCTCCGGCGAATCTCGCGCACCACCACTTTTCCTTCCACCACCTGAAACTTCACCTCGTACCCGTCGAACGGGAACCCATAGACCCGGTCTTCGTCGTGGTGGTAGGCGGGGCGCGGGTCTTGGGCCAGCACCTCCCGCAACTTCTCCACCTTTTCGGGTTTCAGCCTCTTGGCGATATCCTCGGGGATCTCCACGTCAAGCTGGTAATCCTCGTGCTCTTGCGTGAACCCCTTGGTGGCCTCCGGGTGGCAGTCAGTGGTGAGCAGGTAGGGTTTGATATCGTAGATGGGAGTGCCGTCCATAAGGTCGGCGCCGCCCACAAGGAGCGTTGGGTTTTTGGGGTTGAGATCGGCCTCGATGAGCTCCACGCAGGAGAGACCGATGGGGTTGGGACGGAAGGGCGAGCGCGTGGCGAAGACGCCCATGCGCCGGTTGCCGCCGAGCCGCGGAGGCCGCA
>Ga0247611_10003923_pt1 | contig 21363 bp, 6 predicted proteins | sample 177DNAGHGhighgp2_FD_192422 | JGI IMG/M metagenome (GOLD analysis project Ga0247611, IMG submission 192422) | Sheep rumen microbial communities from Palmerston North, Manawatu-Wanganui, New Zealand - 1770 DNA GHGhigh gp2 | ecosystem: Host-associated > Mammals > Digestive system > Stomach > Rumen ... | reverse complement strand
TAGTCCTACTATGGATTCTCCAATCTGACCAACGAACAGAAAGACTTCACCATCCATGGCATTGCACCGACGGAGACCTCCACGCTCTTTGTGAGCCGTGAGAGCGATATCTTCGACCTCTCGACGGAGAAGATCATCACCGTCATCTACGAGTACGACTATGAGGAGACCGACCAGAATGGCAACATCACGCCTCTCAGTGAGCGCCACGTGGTGAACATCCATATCAAGTTCAAGAGCGGTGTGCCCAGCGTGGAGGACATCAAGGCACCGCAGATCATTCTCCCAGGCGACAAGGTCAGTCTGCGTGAGCCTCACGTCACACCTGGTGCCTATGAGGTGTCGGGCGGCGGATGGGAGCTGTTCGAGGACATTGACGATGCTGAAAGCCACACCAATGGTATAGAGTACTCACCACTATACGACGAGCTCTACTGGTATCAGCACAACTGGTACGTGGCCTACTACGCCAAGACCTATCTGGGCAAGACGTACTCGAATGCGGTGCAGGTCAGCGTGGCCAACTACCACGACCTGAAAAAGGTCATGGAGGCCAAGGAGCACCACTATTACGTAGATAACCCTGATGTGTTGCGCGAATCGAAGATTTATATCAACGACTACAGCAAGGATGCGACGGGCAGTACGAACGGCCTCGACCTGCTGAAGAGCCTGTTCGACCTGAGCGTACTCGACAATCCCACTGTCAGCAACACAACCGGGCTGATTACCGAGGGCGCCTTTAAAGACCACAAGCCGCTCGACAGTCATGTGAAGGCAGGCAAGAACCTGGAGTTCTTCCTGAGGAGCGATATCGACCATAGCGGTTCTGCATGGTCGCCTATCGGTAGGGCTGCTGTTGCAGACGATCCTTCTACAGATGAAGATGAATCTGTCGAAGGCCAGTGCTTCGACGGCACGCTCCATGGCGACGGCTACCACCTGAGCGGACTTAATCAATCGCTGTTCTTTGACCTCTGTGGCGAGGTCTATAACCTCGGCGTCTCCGGTTCGTTCACGACTGCCGGTGTGGCTGATCTGGACACTAAGCAGGAGGGTTATGTGGAGAACTGCTGGGTGAAGAGTACAGCTACCAGCCTGCCAGCAAACCAGTCTAAGCTCAATGCCGTCTTCGGCAATCCTACCGACACGGAGGGCTACCAGATTGTCAATTCCTACTTCTGGGACGGCAATAAGAATCTGTATAACACCACGACGACCAACGGTGTCATCACGTCTGGTGGTGCCCGAGGTACAGCCCGTGCCATGTCAGAGAGTGAATTCTACAACGGTACGGTGGCCTATAACCTCAACGGCTTCTACCTGTATAAGCGGTATTGTGACAAGGAAGTCAATTCTAGTGTCGGTGTCGGTCAGAAGTACCAGTATTTCAAGACTGGCAGCGATAATAACCAGGCATACTACACAAGCAATCCTGACCTCTGCTCATCGGGCTATAAGCCTGCTGGAGCGGCGGCAGACTACGTCACGGGCAAGTATGTCGAGGACCGCTTTGCCGACGGTGACTTCATCTATGCCGGCGGATCCATACCCGATGACACCGACAAGCATCTCTATACAGATCCGCTCACGAAAGAAACAGGTTTCTATGCTATATGGCCAGACGACTACCTGTTCTTCGGACAGACCTTGAGCTATGGTCACGACAAGACACGCACCCATCAGGAGGTGCCGTCGAGGTACGCAACTTCCAACCGCGTCCTACGCGCCCCGGCCTACTTCCGTTCCTGGGACATGAGCATGGCACACTTCAATCCCGACGCTGTGTTGACAGACAAGGAGAATCTGTCGGATGAGCAGATTGCCGAGAATGTCATAGCCCGTGAGGTCTACAAGAAAATGACGGCCATCGACCTGACTGGTTATAATGATAATGTTACTGGCTATGATTATCAGAAGGGCTGGTCGCAGTGGTCGGCGACATCACAGAAACTGCAGTCTGAAGGGATGTCAGATAAAGCCTACGCCTTCTACCCGCCACTGCTCGACGACGGCGTCACGGAAACCGGACTGTCAAGCATCATATGTGCCGGTCTGACGCCCAACCTGCTGGTCTATACCGGAGCTCCGGCGGCTCCTGAGGTGACTACTCCGACGGCCGTCCAGAATACAGCCACTGTTGTGGGCGACTATCTGAAAGATGCGGCCTACAATGACCACGTGACCAGCAACACGTACAATACCACTACTGTGAAGGCATGGGATAGCTATTCTGGCGAGATGCATGGCCACTGGGTACAGAAGTCGGGCGAAAGCTATGTGGCCACGCGCGACCACTACCTCGTGGATAAAGAGGATTTCAATGCGCCTATGCAATACACCTTCCAGAATGGATCGCGCATGTGGCACCAGCGCCTGCCTGACAACTACGTTGACCGGAAGAAAGGCTGGGAGGCTATCAGTTTGCCATTCACAGCGGAACTCGTGACCACCGATGACAAGGGTGAGATTACGCACTTCTACAACGGCAGCTATGACTACTTTGACAAGGATGTTGCCAAAACGCATGATACCGAAACCGACACGAAGGTCGGCCATGAATACTGGCTGCGTGAGTTCAATGGTGTCAAGGAAGAGACAAAGGATGTGGCGGGCACGCCCACCACTATCGCCAATGGCGATTTCAAGTATCCAGTCTTGACGGGCGACGGATCTGTCATCGTGGATAATAAGACGGTGGATAATACTTTCTTCTGGGATTACTATTATAAGGGCGTCGGTCACGACCAGAATGATAATAATTATGACAAGTACCAAGAGTATTATGGTTCATCCCGTACGTTTACAGACTATCCGCTCCTGACCAAGGCTGTGCCATACATCATCGGATTCCCAGGCAAAACTTACTATGAGTTCGACCTCAGTGGTGACTTTGTAGCTGGTACTACGGCCGAAGTCAAACCTGCTCAGCTCGGTAAGCAGACCATCACGTTTGTCTCGCCAGTGAACACCACCATCTATGTTAGTGATATGGAGATGGATGGCAAGTCAGTTACGTATGATGGTAAGACCTACACCTTCAAACCGAGCTACCTGAATGAAGAACTGGCTGTTGTCACCAAAGTTGAGAATAATAAGACGAGTACCACCTATAGCTACGTGCTGAATACCGATGGCAGCGCATACGACAAGGTACCAGACAATGCAACTGCAGAGGTGGCTGCATTCCGTCCGTATTTCTCGAATACAGTTACCACCAGTAATGCCCGACCGGTTACCCGTAGCATCATCTTCAGCGACGAGCCGTCGGAGCCGAAGGGTGTCGTGGAGCATGACGACCCGAGGGAGGAGAAGGTCTACGGCACGCTCAAGATCTATCCGGGACACAAGAAGATCGTGGTGGAGTCGTCACTCAGCTATACGGCTAACGTGCGCATCCTCAACCCGGCTGGTGTGACCGTCAAGTCATTCTCCATCGAGCCCGGTGAGACCATCGAGACCCTCATCATCAACAGTGGCATCTATATCGTCACCACTGATGACAGGTACTACATCAAGAAACTCTCAGTGAAGTAAAGAATGAATGCGCATGAGTAAATTGTCAGAAAATAATCAAGACAGTATGAAGAGGCTTAAAACATACCCGAAAAATCGAGTCAACTCATTCGATCGATTGAGTCGACTCATTCGATCCATCGAGTTGACTCAAGCCATAAATCGAGCTAATTCGCCTCTTTCTCCCTCTGCCGAGTTTGTAAAGAATTCTGACCTCACACGGGGACAGTCCCCCTGTGCGCAGATAATGACACGGTTTTTAAGAAACCTATGTTCATTGGCCCACGAACCTATGTTCATCGGCCCACGAACCTATGTTCATCGGCTCATGAACCCTATTATACCAAAGGGAGGTTCTTTGCAAGCAAAGCGACGAGGTCGAGGATCTTTGTGTACACGTCTCATCATATCGCTGCTCCTGATGATGTTTTTGGGAGTGAATAGCGTGTGGGGAGTGGACTATAAGTATATTATCATTAACAATAAAGGTAATAAAGCTTTCAATTATACAATTAGAGGAGATATAGATTATAGTTCTATTAATAAGGAACAATTGTGCGTACATCCCAAAGCAAAGAGTGTATTGGCAGAGAATTTCAGGTTTTATACGACAGAAGCAGCAGCTGTGGCAGATGCAAATGGTACAATTGGTACTTCAGGAACAGACTACTATATTGAAGGTACGACTATCTCCGGCATCACAGGTGTTACAGATAATACGTTTTATGTACGATATAGCCTCAAGGATAATGCTGCTATTGACATTAATGGGGAGAAACTTTATAAAATACAGGCTCGTAATAGGGCTCGTACTTTATTCTATATTGCTTATCAAGCAAGTGACAAATCTATTAGAATAAAGACTACTGATGGTAATAACGATAGTTTCCTTTGGAAATTGGAATCTGGCGATCCTTATGATATGTATATTTATAACTTACAAGGTACGGCTGATCATTCCAATGGAGTTTTTACTGTTCGAAATGTAGTAAATGCCAGTGGGGAATCGGCATTAAGTAGTATTTATTATGATGATGAAATTACATCGAGCTATAATCAGTCCGTAAGCCCGATGAATTTGCAGTCATTCATATTAACACAAGGTTCTAACGAAGGATATCAATATAATAATAACTGGATAAATATATGGGGATCAAGTTATCAAATTATTGGTGCGTATAATGCCATAGAAAATAAACCGCGAGATGAAAGTCCTAGTAATAGTAACTATAGACTTCCTGGCAATATGCCATATTATGTTTGTGTGAATGGTTCAGGTGATAATGCACCAGGAAGTGATGGCGATCAACTCCAGTTCTATCGAAATTGGCGTGTTGAAGATTCTTCTGATAAAAACACTTCCCAAATCAAATTCATTGAAGTTACCCAAACTTATACCTTCCATATAATCAACAATTCTGGTGCAGAGGCGATTAGCGCAAGTACCGCCTCTGCGTTGAATGCAGGTGCAACAATTACAGAGTCGATGATACCCGACATACTAAAGTCTCCTGCAGCCAACAATTATTCTTTCTATCCTTCGGCAGCAGATGCTGCGGCTGGCACAAATGCCCTCACGCGATTGCCATACCCTTTGCATGACGTTTATGTACGGTATGAGACTAATGATGTATTAGATCTTTCTGGAGAAGTAAAATATAATATGGCTGTAGGAGGCACGAATTATCTTTGGGCTGCTAATGAAACAACGGTAAGCAGTGCCACTACTAATAATAGTTCCAATGCTAACTATAATTGGATGCTTTATGGCGATGATCCTTATCAAGTAACGATAAAGAATTTTGCTAATAGTAAATATATCACATATAATGTGTCTTCAGGAGCAGTTTCGCTTTCAGATGAAGGCAATACTTTCTTCCTTCATACGGGTGATGATGGGAAATACGAACTTGTTGCAACCACATCGGACGACCTTTCCACCTTTGGCTATTATTCATTTGGTGTTGTCAATAATACACCGGGACTTTATCCGAGTTCAAGTTATCCAACGGGTAATGCCGCAATACAGACAGTTTTCGAACCATCAAATGTTACCCAAACATATACATTCCATATCATCAACAATTCTGGTGTAGAGGCGATTAGTGCCAGTACCGCCTCTGCGTTGATCGTTGGTACGACAATTACAGAATCGATGATACCTGGCATAATAAAGTCTCCTGCTGCCAGCAATTATACTTTCTATCCTTCGGCAGCAGATGCATCGGCAGGCACTAATGATATCACGCAACTACCATACCCTTCGACAGACGTTTATGTACGATATGATACCAATGATATATTTAATCTTTCTGGAGAACTAAAATATAATGTGGCAGTAGGAGGCACGAACTATCTTTTTGCATCTGATGCAACAACGGTAAGCTTTGATGACACTTCTGACAATAATGAAGAAGCTAACCATAAGTGGACGCTCAATGGCGATGACGCATACCAGATAACCCTAAAGAATGTTGATAGAAATAGGTATATCACATACGATGTTTCTGAAGGTGAGGCTGCTCCTACGCTTTCAAATTCCGGCAAGACATTCTTCCTTCGTACGGGTAGTGGTAATGGGAATTACGAACTTGTTGCAACCACATCGGGCGATTTTACCACTTCTGGCTATTATTCTCTTGGTGTGGCCAATGAAACACTGAAACTATATGCGAGTTCAAGTTATCCAACGGGTAATTCCGCAATACAGACCACTTTCGAAACGACATATGCATCTATCACCACAGCTCCGGTAGCAAAGACGCTCACATACAATGGCGCATCACAAGCACTTGTAACTGTAGGTGAGGCAGAAAATGGTATTATGCAATATAGGTTAGGTGACTCAGGTGTATTCACGCCCACTGTACCAAGGGCAACAAATGCAGGAACCTATTCCGTTTACTATAAAGTAAAAGGTGCAGAAGGTTTTGCTGACTTAATAGTTGCGGAGCCTATTGTCGTAACAATTAGTGCCAAGGTAGTGAAGGACAATCCAAATACAGAAGCAGGCGAGAGCGCTGTTAGTATCGTTTTTTCCGGAATACCTGCAGGCGGCTATACTTACGATGGTACGGCAAAGACGCCGGGTATTACTGTGAAGGATGATAATATTGTGATAGACCCATCAGAATATACAGTAAATATTTCCAATAATACGAGTGCAGGAACAGCTACTGTCACTATTACGGATAATGCAGATGGCAACTATATTGTAAGCGGTGCAAAAACGTTTACTATTAACAAGGCTCCTTTGACGGTAACGTTTAACGACAAGACTATCACCTATGGTGATGATCCTGAGTTTGTGGTGGCGTATAGTGGGTTTGTCAATGATGAAACTGAAGGCGTACTTGGTGGTTCGCTCGTAGTTACCGGCTATGCACGATATGGTAACGTAGGAACCTATACCATCACTCCTGGTGGCTTGACAAGTGACAACTACGGGATTACTTTTGTAGCTGGAAAACTAACCGTCAACCCGATAGAGGTTGGGCTTGAATGGGGAGAAGCTACCTTTACCTACAACGGCAGTGAGCAGAAGCCTACAGCGACAGCCACAGGAAAAGTAAACAATGATGAGATAGGTGTTACTGTGACAGGCGGCCAGATTAATGTGGGTACAGGCTATACTGCTACCGCCTCTGCTCTTACTGGTGAAAAGGCTGGCAACTATAAATTGCCATCAGCCAATTTAACAAAAGAGTTTTCCATCACCAAGGTGTCCCTAACCATCAAAGCTAACGACAACACTATCACATACGGTGACCTCCCGACGCATAATGGTGTGACGTATGATCATTTCGTCGGTAATGATGATGAATCTGTGCTATCCAGTAAAGTTCACTATCATTTCGACTACAAACAGTATGATAATGTCGGGAACTATGTAATCTCCCTTAGCGATGCGGCGGCAACAAACTATGACATAACCTTAGTCTCAGGAACCTTGACTGTCGTCCAAAAAGAGGTTGGGCTTGAATGGGGAGAAAAGACATTGCCCTACACCGGCAGTGAACAGACGCCTACATTGACGCTCTCAGGAATAGTAAACAATGATGATGTCGGTGTTACCGTGTCTGGCGGCCAGACCGAAGTGGGTAATGGCTATACGGCTACCGCTGCCCTTACTGGAACGAAGGCTGGCAACTATAAATTACCAGCGGCTAATACAACAACGTTCTCCATCGGCAAGGCAAAACTGACCGTCACCGCTAATGACCATACGATAACTTATGGCGATGAGCCTGCAAATGGTGGTGTGACATATTCGGGGTTCATCACTGGCGATGATGAATCTCAACTTACTGGTACGCTTGAGTATGATTACGACTACACGCAATTTGATGACGTAGAACACTACAAATTGGATGAGCACTCAGAACTTTACCTAGTACCTTACACCATCACCCCCAAAGGACTTGAAAGTACGAAATATGACATTACCTTCGAAAAGGGAACCTTGACTGTTAACCCCAAAGAGGTGACGCTTACATGGGATAAATCATCCTTCTCATGCGATGGTAATGCTCATGCCCCCAGGCCAACAATAAATACTGGTGATCTTGTGAATGGTGATAATGTGACTGTCACAGTGACTCTCAGTGCTAATACGGGTAGCAGTCTCGAAGATGATGGAACAGCAGTCAAAGTTGGACACTACAGAGCTGTCGCCACTCTTAAAATTGGAGAGGAGGAGGCTGGCAATTACAAGCCTGTCCCAGCCATTCAGCCGTTCACCATCGACTCCAAGATCATCGGCGATGGAATTGAGCCTGCGACGGGTATCACGATTGTGACGACAGACGGAAACAACGTGACTGTGACAGACGGGGAAACGCAACTTGTACAGGATACTCACTATACCATAGAGACAGAAATACAAGGCGTTGACAAATATATCACAGTTACTGGCAAGGGCAATTATAGCGGTGCCGCACGAATATTGTTTGTTACGCCTGCATTCTATCAACCAGCTGGTGACACACAATATGCGGCTGTCTATCGGGCAACGTCAGACTTGGCTATGCCCACCGGCATCACTCCCTGCATCGTGAAGAAAGTCAATCCGTCGGCAGGGATTTTGACCACCTCTCCCGTTGAGTATATTCCGGAGGGCGTTCCTGTCGTGCTGGTGGCAAACTCCAACATTACGGGTTTCCAGGCTTCGGCTAAGCCGGCAAATGTTGCTGCGATTACTGCCGAGACGGAAATCAGCAACCTATTGAAGGTGGCTCCGGCAGAAGGAGTGGAAGTGGAAGCAGCTCAGGTATATATGTTCAAAGAGGGCGAGTTCGTGCTCACCTTGTCAGGCACGCTGCCGCAAGGCTATTTCTATCTGGACAATCCCAACTATCATGCCACCGGAACAGGTCAGGGTAGCAACTCCCGACTACGAATGGTCATCGACAACTCCACCGGCATAGATGATGGAAGAGGGGAGATGGAAGAAGCAGGAGATGAGAAGTGGTACACCCTTGACGGTCGCCGCCTCAATGGCATACCGACCCAGAAGGGTATTTACATCGTGCGCTCGGCCGAAGGACGCTTGCAAGGCAAGAATGGTAAGAAAGTGATAATAAGATAATACGATATAAATAAACATAAGATATAAAGAGTCAAAAATATGGCACATAATTTGAGTTTCAGGCGTTATACTCGAATCTTCTATATGGTAATGATGCTCCTTATGGGTGGAGCTGGTGAGGTGTGGGCTGATGTAGATCCAGCTAACATCATCATCGAAAAGCTACCCAATGATGCTGCAGGTTCCGTAGCGGTAAGCGTCAGTGGACAGACGGTCACGCTGACGGTTTCTCCAGCTACGGATTACTATGTCAACAAAAACACCAGTAGGGCAGAAAAGATGGTGTCGCTGCCTAATGCTGCTCGCCGCCGTGCGCCAATCCTTGCAAACACATTGCCCGTCAGCGGAACGAATGGCGATGTTGGTAATCCTTCTTCTGGAACTTACACTTTCGAAGTACCCGAAGGCTCCGTTGGTGCCTACGTCACTGTGACGTTCTTTAAGAATTCTGGATTAACACCCGTCACTGACCTTAGCCAAATAGGAACGACTGGCGATTACGAGATCGTCAGCGACATCAATGCCTCAGGCCATAGTTCTTTGGCATCCTTTACTGGCACTCTGACAGCCCGTGCCAAAGCCGACGGAACTTTCCCTGTAATCAGCGGCCTGACAGTGCCGTTGTTCACAACAGCTACAAATGCCACCATCAGCAACATCATGCTTCAGGATGTGTCTATCAGCCAGACGGGCTATGTTGGCGCCATCTGCGGCACAGCCGATGGTACTACGCGTATTTATAATTGCGGCATTTTGCCTACAACCCCTGAACATACCTCTACTGGCCGTTCTACTGTTGCCAGTACCGACGAACACTGCGGCAGCTTAGTTGGCTACCTTGACGGTAAAGCCCGCGTCATCAACTGCTTCAGTTATGCCAATGTTTCAGCACCTGCAAACAATAGTAAAATTGCAGGTGGTTTAGTGGGTTACAATACAACAGGTACTAAGCAGGGTAACAGCGAAACAGATTTCAGTAACAACTGTAAGACTATGGTGGTAAATTGCATGTTCTATGGCGATATCACTCAAGGTCATATCAAGCGTCCTGTATATGGAGGAACTGTCATTGCTAACAACGCGGAACACACAGTTAACAATTACAATTATTTCTGCGAGGAGGAAGTGAGTTTCGAAGCCTCTTTGGACAATCCGACTAAATATTTTAACACATGGCCTGTGGCCAAGAAATACCTTACACGTTATGATGTTTATCGCAACATACTTAATAGCAATCGCCGTCTTTGTACTTGGTGGGTCAATGGAGTATACAATACTGCTCCGACAGATGCCAATGTGGAAAGTGTTGGCATTGCCAAGTGGGTGCTTGATTTAAGTATTGCCCCTTATCCGATTCTGAAAAAATGGGGTGAGTATCCTTCTGTCATCAATCAGGATCCTGTTAAACGTGTTAATCCGTCAACTAAAGTTTGGGAAAATAGAGGTGATGCGTCCGCTCATTGGGGAAAGAACATGGCTCCTGATAGAGAAGGGCAGATACTTGGATCAATTGATGTTTCTATTGACGCAGGCAGCCATCATACAGGTTCTGACAGTAGAACCATCAATATCACTGCGATGGATACCGAGTATAAGGATTATTGTTATGGAAAGATACAATTGCCTTATTATAATGAAATATTTGGCAAACCCAATGGAAGTACATGGAGTGAGAAGTATGGCGACAATTATGGTGAATATGTTGTGACAGGATGGGAAATAACCTCAACAAATGGATCTGACGCTGATGGCCATAGTTTTTCAGCTGATTGGCAAAATGGATATAACTTTGCTGACCGTAAATGTGTTTCCAAAGACCTTTATGAAACCAGTGGTCGCGTTTTTGCCCAAGGCGGATATTACTATGTGCCCGAGGGAGTCACGACCATAACCATTAAAGCTCATTGGGGTAAAGCAGTCTATCTTTGCAATAATAATTATCGGCTTGACATGGTTAACTATGCAAGCCATGATTTTTACAATGCCGGAACGCTGTCATTTGGTGCTACTAGCGGTATTTTGCCTTTATGGCCAAGTACTAATACACTGAAAACCTCCTTGGATGATGCGATAGATGGATTGAGTGTTAATCCTACAGGGAGTGTGTACGACCAAGCCATTGTGCTTGTGGGTAACTATCAAAATAATAATATCCAAGGTGGTGATAAAAATACTAGCAAGTTAATTCTTAATGGTAATGAATACGACACAAATGCGAAACCATTCACTATCATGAGTGCAGACTTTGATTTTGATAACGAGCCAGATTTTTGCTTCCAAGTAGGTATGTATAATGGTGGACGTCCAAATATACATCCCATCCGTTTTGACTTCCTGATGGTCCCTGATATTACAATGGCTATCCGTAAGCATGAAACTAATAATACTCTTAATTACCTTGGTATGCGTATTATTTGTCCTCAAGGGCATTTCGAGGTGACGGAAACCTCGTATATGTATATCACACAGTTTGAGTACGATAAGAGAGGAACTACTACACACAATAAGCATGAAGCACCACTAATACTCAATGGAGGGGAATTTATGCAGATAGTTTCGACAGAAAATCAAGATAATACACGTGTAGATAGGACAAGTTACTTCCTGATGGGAGGTAATCTATTTATGAAAGCATTTACGCCAGGAACTCATGGAAATAGGACAACAAAGACTCGCCATTGTGCTGTTAACGCTATTGGCGGTGAGTTTGAGGAGTTCTACTTGAGTGGCATGTTCCGTTCTGACGTTTACAATGATACCGACAATCCTCATGCTTATCTTGATGGTGGAAAATTCGGCATCGTGGCTGGTGCTGGTATGGAGAGTGTGGGTGCCCAGAATGAAGCCAACGGGGGTGATGTCACTTTCAAAATTAATCACTCATGGATACGTGAGTTCTATGGAGGAGGTATCAATGCCAGCAAACCTGTCACAGGCAATATTGAGGTTACCATCGACAACAGCATTGTACATAAATACTGCGGTGGTCCAAAACTTGGCAATATGAGCAACACCAAGACTATCAAAACTTATGCTACGGGTACAACTTTTGATGAATTTTATGGTGGTGGTAATGGTGGAACAAACTTGCTTCGAGATAGACAGTATGACGCAGGAGCAGGTATAGCTGCTCCTACCCAAAACAATCATTCTCACTGGGATACAACTGCCAAATTTACTGCCTTCACTCCTTTCTCTTATACAAACGGGAAGGGCTATCAGGCTGAATATGAATTTGAGATGTTACCCAGAACTAGTGGTAATGCTAATGTGATTACCAGATCCTATTATTATTGGGCATCTTTTTCAAAAACTATAGTAGCACCAGTAACCAACACCATCACAGACTGCACGTTTAATGGTAATTTCTATGGTGGTGGTAATCTTGGTGCTGTAGACAGTCCTACCAGTTCTACGGATCCTGCTATCTCTTCCACTCTTTCTGGGCATACGGTTGTCCATGGTTCTGTATTTGGCGCAGGTTTTTCTGCTTCTGCCACTTCTTTCAAAGTGCATGATAAAAGCACTGTTGTGTATCCTTATCGTGATAATTCAGGCTTTATTCATGACGGGTCGCTGGATTATGAAAAGATTTCTGTTGAACCTTTAGTTTATAAAGAATATATTTGGATTCATGATATTCCAGCAGAATGGGGAAAAACAGCAACCACCGATAGCCCAACGTTCGAGTATGAAGGTAAGTGGTACGCCTATACTAGTGAGAGCCTAACAGGTCTTGGTACAGCCACAGGCAATGTTAAACTTACTATCAAGGATGACACAATTATTGAAGGGAAAGTATTCAATGATGATGGCACTGTCAACCCAGATGAAATAGGTGGTGTCTATGGTGGTGGTGATGAGAGTGCTGTTGATGGTGATGTAACCGTCATCCTTCAGGGCAACGCGGAGGTCTACGGCAATGTCTTTGGCGGCGGCAACCACGGTGCCGTGACAGGCAACACCACGGTGAACATTGAATAAATCAATATAACCACGAATTGAACGAATAATGAAGAGGTTTAGAAATATATTTTCAGATATGACAGTAAGAATGGTGCTCACGGCAGGGATGCTGCTGGTGAGTGGCATAGTCATGGCACAGGATCAGGAACCGCAACAAGGGGATCAGGGTAATCAGCAACAACAGGAAAAAGGTGTTGTTGTCCATGGCAATGTCTATGGCGGTGGTAACTTGGGTGATGTGGGTACACATGTTGACCAAAGTCCTAATCCTTCTGTCGGTAATTATGACTGGAAAGATAAAAATGGTGCTAAAATTACCTCTGAGACAGCTGCTGAAAATATTATCGGCATTAGTAAAGTCACAATCACCAGTGAAAAGGCTGAGGTCTGGGGTAATGTGTTCGGAGGTGGCAAGGGTGAAGCTAAGACCTTCGAGTGTGAGAAAGGTATGGTCTATCAGACGAAAGTCGAAATCACCAAAGGCACGGTGGGAACCCTTGTAGGTGATGAGGGATCCCAAACACTGAAAGAGGGCACTGGCAATGTCTATGGAGGCGGTGAGGTCAGCCGAGTGGAAGGGAATACCGTGGTGGAGATAGGAGCAACTGGAACAGTGCCTGTTATCAGAGGCAGCGTGTTCGGTGCTGGTGCGGGCATAGAGACTCATGGTTACTCGGCACTGGTGCGTGGCACTAGTACTGTTACCGTTCAGGGCGGTGCCCAGGTGAGGGAAAACGTCTATGGTGGCGGTGAGATGGCTTCGGTGGGAAAATATAAAGTGAAGACTCCGGCGAATAAAGACGATGATGATGTACCAAAGGAGTTGCCATATGGAATGCCGGCAAAATTGGAAAGAGGAGGAACATGTAATGTTACTATTCAAGGCAGTGCCGTCATCGGAACAGAAGGCAATAATGAAACAGGTTACGTCTTTGGCGCAGGAAAGGGACTTGAGCCTCATATGGATTATGATTATGTTACTGCTGAGAATTATACTGGAGAAGGTTCATATCAGGAAGATGGTCATAAGCCCAAACGTATGGTCAGTGGTAATACTTGGGAATATTTTGCCAGTAAAGATGCTTACCTTCAGTTTGTTGAGACGTTTGCCTTGTCTGGAGGGACTGATTTGACCATCAAAGAAAGCGCCAATGTCAAGGGTTCCGTCTTTGGTGGCAGCGAGAGCGGTTTTGTGTATAAGAATACTATTGTAAAGATTCAGGGTGGCACTGTTCATGGTGATGCCTTTGGCGGTGGACTTGGTCTTGATTATTTTGCAGAGGCCGGTCGTGTGAGTGGAAATACCAATCTCACCGTCAGTGGTGATGCTAACGTTGAGGGTAATGTCTATGGCGGAGGAAGCTTGGGTGATGTGGGCACCATCAAAAAGGATCTCACATACAATTATAAATGGAAAAAATTCGACAGCCATGGCAATGTTAATGCCGAAGGCAATGACAATACCGCTGAAAACAATAAAGTCACTTATGCTGAAAATGAAACAAACAGGAACACTGGCGTTTGTACAGTAGAAATCTCTGGTGGTACGATAGGGAATGGTACATCAGGTGGCAATGTGTTCGGTGCGGGCAGAGGCTATAAGGACACATGGTGGTGTGAGAAAGCAATCGTGTACGCAACGAATGTCAGCATCAGCGGTTCTCCGGTGGTGAACGGTACCGTCTATGGCGGCGGCGAGATAGGCCGCGTGGAAGATGACTCGAAAGTGGTCATAGGTACTGAGGGTGAATCAGATGCCCCCGATATCAAAGGCAACGTATTCGGTTCCGGCGCAGGCATATCGACGCGTGGCTACTCGGCTCTGGTGCGTGGCAATAGTATGGTCACCGTTCAGGGAGCTTCGAAGATTGGAGGCAGTGTCTTTGGTGGCGGCGAGATGGCTTCGTTGGGCAAATTCCAAGTCATCGGCGGACTGCCGAAATATCCCCTCACTGGTGGAAACTCTACCGTCACTATCCGCGACAATGCCACAATCGGAACGGATGGACATAAAGAAACAGGTTACGTCTATGGTGCCGGCCAGGGAGCCACGCCCGCTTTTGATTCTTCTAATTATAAGAATAATAAAAGTATGCAGCTCTATGAAAACGGTGCAATAGACCCTGTAACTAAAACAGTTAAAGAAAAAGGTGTGTATTGGGGCGATTTTTATAATGAAGCCGGAGAAAAAGACGAAAGATTTGTCTGGGTATATTATACAGAGGAAGAGTATCAAGCATTCCTCAATACGCTGGCCATAGCCAGCCATCCTGTAGTGACCATCGCAGGAAGCGCTACCGTCTATGGCGACGTCTATGGCGGCGGTCAGAGGGGTATTACCTTGGGTGATGTGGAGGTCAACATAAACGGCGGCACGGTGATGCAAGATGTCTATGGCGGCGGTTCATTGGCCGATACAAACAAAGGTAACTGGGATAACGGCAATTGGGCGGAAGGCAGGAGCTCTGCTACTTATAAGACTGCAGTCAACCTGCATGGCGGCACCATCGAAGGTGATGTCTATGGCGGTGGACTGGGTCAGTTGCCAGAGGATGCTATAGAAGGTGAAAATTATACTACAGAAGAAGCTACTGCTTATAACACGGCTCATAACCTTCAAGTAGGTGATGAAGACTATAAGACCACTGATAGTTGGAAAGTCGAACCTGCCGCAGCTGTAGAAGCTGTCGAGGCCAAGGTCTATGGCGATGTGCTGGTGAATCTGAATGAGACACCAACTATAACGAATAATGTAGCCAACTTCCCTGATAATTGTGTGGTGAAAGGCAGCATCTTCGGCTGTAATAATGTGAACGGGACACCGAAGGGCAATGTTACGGTGCATGTGTATAAGACACAAGGATGGATTGATGACAATGGAACAGAAGCTACAACGGATGATGACGTCAGTCATGACGTTACAAATGCCAAGGCGAATAATAGTATGAGGACGGGAACCGTTTATGAATTGGCTGCTGTCTATGGTGGAGGAAATCAGGCCGCTTACATACCCGCAGATTCATACGACCAGGCAACAAGTACCTATAAAAATGAGACGACAGGTGCTACCAGAACGACTAATGTCATTATCGATGGCTGTGATCTGACAAGTATCGAATATGTCTATGGTGGTGGTAATGCTGCATCTGTTCCAGGTACTTTGGTCACCGTCAACAGCTGTTACGAGATAGGAACGCTCTTCGCAGGCGGTAATGGTGCAGGAACGGGTAACCCAGGTGCAAATGTGGGATATCTTACTCTTACTTTCCCTGAGAATGCAACAGATGAACAGATTTCCGATATTAAAGATGCTGCCTCCTATGGTACTGGCGACGCATTGGCAGAGTTGAAGGGCGGTACTATCCATAGTGCATTTGGTGGTTCGAACACAAAGGGTAACGTGCGTAAAAGTGCCGAGGTCAACTTGAATGAAGCCAAAAATAATCAAGGAAATGCCCTTTGTCCATTGTGTATTGACGAAGTCTATGGTGCTGGCAATCAGGCAGACCAGGATGGTACATCGAACATAGAATTGGGTTGTCTCTCTTACCTCAGTGAGATCTATGGTGGGGCGAAGGATGCTGATGTCAATAGCAACGTGGTGCTGACTATCCAGAGCGGACGTTTCGACCGTGTGTTCGGTGGTAATAATATAGGTGGCTGCATCAGAGGCTCCATCACGGTAAACATTGAGGAAACGGGCTGTCATCCGATTATCATCGGCCAGCTGTTCGGCGGCGGCAACCAGGCCGGCTATTCGGTCATGGGCTATAAGCAGGTAGCCGAAAAATGGGTACCCCGTGAGGCAACTGATGACCTGGAGGCGGGTATGGCTAAAGCATACTCAGATCCTGTGGTGAATGTCAAGTCGTTTACCAGTATCGGCGAGGTCTATGGCGGTGGCTATGGTGCAAGTGCCTATATCGTAGGAAATCCGCATGTCAATATCGATGAGTACGTAGGTAGGCGTGCCGATGAAGATGTTACGGCCAATACCGGCAAGTGGATTCACTATGTTGTTGGAAAGAATCAGGACAATACAGATAAAATTGCGACTATATGGCAACCCGCGCGTGCGGCAGGTGCAATCGGCACCATCGGGAATGTTTTTGGTGGTGGCAATGAGGCAGATGTGAAAGGTGATACCTATGTGAACATCGGCACGGCCTCGTACGTGACTGAGACTGTCGCCGCAGGAACTAATGTGGATGGGTATTATACGCGCAGTGGAGAGGGTACAACAACAAATCCTTATGTGTACACAGAAATAGTATCTGATACTCCAGCCGCACTTGGAGAGACATATTACAAGAAGGTGATCGGTGTCAATATTACCGGCAACGTCTATGGCGGTGGTAATGCTGCTAATGTGACGGGCGATACGAACGTTGTCATCGGTAAGGAAACCACCACGACACCATAAAGAAAAACGGAAGCCGCGAGTGCTTCCGTTTTTTGTGGGATTAAGTGAAATTACAAAGTAATATCTTCACCGTAGCACGTGGGAATTATTATTTCTTTTTTCTATCTTTACTGCCATGCTGCCACTATTCTTATAAAGGCTTTGATTTTAAGGCCTTTTAGGATGGTGGCAGTATGGATTTAGTGGCAGATTTTGGGCGAAAAGTTTGGAAATGCGGTGGTTTTTTAGTAACTTTGTGGCATGAAACTGACATTCGTACTTAGAAACAAGAAAAATGCGCTGAAACTCTCGACAAAGACATTGGAGAGGTTTATGGAGCGCATCAAGACCGATACCAAGGATGGTGCTGTGGCCCGTCGTCGTAGGCAGCTGAGTATGGGGGAATATACCGACGGTTTTGACCGCCAGTATCCCTCGCACCTCATCTATCCCTCGGCAGAGTTTGAGAAGGATGACAACGACAACCTCCGCATGAAGACCTTTAATGGCGTGGTGGCGCTTACCGTCGACGGATTGGAGAACAAAGCGGAGATTGAGGCTGTGAAGCGCGCGGCTCAGATTCTGCATTATACGCTGGCGGCTTTTGTCGGCCCTTCAGGGCGCGAAGTGATCATACTCGTCAAGATTGAGAAAACAGAAGGCGCTTATTCCGCAATAACCCACCCTTATTCGGCAATAACCCTGCCTTATTGTGAAATAACCCAGCCTTATTGCGAAACAGAGGAAGAGGCTGATGCGCTCTGCCAGGAGGGGCATCGTCTGGCAACGGCTCTCTATCAGGCAATTCTACCGAAGGCTGTCCGTCAGGAAGCTGTATCTGTCAGGTGTAACTTCCGGATGCCGTTGGACGAAGCGCCTTATTATAATCCGAAGGCCTTGGCACTGCCCGTGAGCGGAAAACCGGCATCTAGTAGACAGACTGATGAAGGTGCTGAAGATCGTGTGCTTGTGACCTGTCTGCCTGATTCGGATGAGGATGCCCAGATGGTGAGTCGTAAGACCAAACAGCTGATGGACTTCCTGAATGTGCATTACAAGTTCCGCTATAACACGATTATGGGTTATACGGAGTATAAGGACAACGATTACCATTACATGGACTGGATGCCTGTGGATGATCGCACGCTGAAGGGCATGACGATGAAAGTGCGGCTGGCTGGCATTGATGCCCGCGACAACGATGTGAAACGCTATGTACAGTCGAATATGATTAAGCCCCACGACCCCATCGCCGACTATCTGTGGGCACAGTACTATAAGTGGGATGGCAAGGATCATATCCGCAAACTGGCAAGGACGGTTCCGACGAAAAACCCGCATTGGGAGGACTGGTTCTATACATGGTTCCTCGGGATGGTGCGCCAGTGGCAGGTGACGAACCTCGCCAAATACGGCAATCAGGCTGTGCCGTTGCTCATCTCCACACAGGGCTGGAACAAAACCACTTTCTGCGAACAGCTGTTGCCACCGGAATTGAGTTTCGGTTATACGGGCAACCTGCAGTTGGACGACAAGAAGCAGGTGCTGCAGCAGATGGCACAGATGCTGCTGATCAACCTCGATGAGTTCAACCAGATATCACCGCACACGCAGCAGGGATTCCTGAAAAACATCATCACACTCTCGTCGGTGAAGATCAAGCGCCCATACGGCCGGCATGTGGAGGATTTCCCGCGTCGGGCCTCGTTCATTGCGACGACCAATCAGGCTGATGTGCTGGCAGATCCTTCAGGTAGCCGTCGTTTTCTCAGTGTGGAACTGACAGGTCCCATTGATGTCAGCACGCCCCCGAACTATGAACAGCTCTATGCCCAGGCCATGCAGGCGTTGCATCAGCACGAGCCCTATTATTTTGGTCCTGCGGAGACGCAGCAGATACTGGCGTGGAACAGTCGATTCAGTGTGAAGACGGCAGGCGAACAGTTCTTCCTCGACTATTTTGAGCCTGCCGTGAATGAATCAGAGGGCATGTGGATGAGCGCCTCGGCCATTTTCAGTTTCCTGAAAGAGAAAGTGGGCGTCAGTCTGCTGAAACCTGCGAATGTCGCTGCCTTCGGACGTCGGCTTTCTAATATTCCCGGCCTGAAAAAGCGTGTGACCAGCAGTAATTCCGAGTATCTGGTGAAGCGAAAAAGGGCCTGATTTGTTCAGGGGTCACCTTTGACTTGTTCAGATAGTCTCTTCAAGTTGTCCGGATAATCCTTTCGAGTCGTTCAGATAATCCCTTAGGGGGGTAAGAAACTATCTGAACAAGTCGTTAAGACTATCTGAACGAATGAAAGGTGACTTGTACTATCTATCTCGTGTTTTTTTACAAAGTCAGCCCAATTGGAGATCAATAGGAGAGTCTCCGTCAAAATACGCCAAATTATTTGGCAGTTTCAAAATAAGTTCGTATCTTTGCACCGTCTAATCAAAAATCAATTAGCTATGGAAACAAAAAGTAAAAGAACAAAGAAAGGAGAAGTGATGATTAACGAAAAGTACATACGATTTGACTGGGCCGTGAAGCGGATGCTTCGCGACAAGGCAAATTTCGATGTGCTTGAGGGCTTGATTACCGTATTGCTTGGAGAGAAAATCTCTATTGAGGAGATTCTTGAGAGCGAAGGCAACCAGATGTCGGAGGACGATAAGTTCAACCGTGTGGACATCAAAGCCAAGGATTCAAAAGGCAGCATCATCATTGTTGAAGTCCAGCTCACTACCCAGCTCTTTTATCTGGAGCGCATTCTTTATGGAGTGGCAAAAGCCATTACGGAACACATCTCACTGGGTCAGCGATATAGTAATGTGAAGAAGGTTTATTCCATAAATATCCTTTACTTTGATTTAGGACAAGGTGCGGATTATCTCTATCACGGACGTAATTCATTTGTAGGAGTTCATACTGGAGACACGCTGAAGGTGAACATCAAAGAGGATAATGTTATCAGGATGAAAGCTCCTGAGGAAGTGTTCCCTGAATATTACTTAATCCGTGTCAATGAGTTCAATGATGTGGCAACCACTCCCATTGAAGAGTGGCTTGACTATCTGAAGAATGGCCGGATTAAGGACGACACCACTACGCCAGGTCTGGCTGAAGCCCGTGAGAAGTTACAATATATGCAGATGAGCCGTGCAGACCAGTTGGCTTACGAGCGTCATCTGGATGCCTTGGCCGTTCAGAGTGATGCCTTTGACGCCGCCAGAATCGAGGGGCATGCCGAAGGGCTTGAAATCGGTCGTGCAGAAGGACGTGCAGAAGGACGTGCTGAAGGACGTGCTGAAGGCGAACATTCAAAAGCTTTGTCTGATGCACGCAAAATGAAAGAACTGGGAGCTACACGTGATTTTATTATGCAGGTAACAGGATTATCTGCTGATGAAATTGATAGTTTGTAGTAACTATTTCTTGTAGTTCTTTAAGCCTTGATTCAGGAAGTCGAGGTAGGCGGGGATGTCTTCGTTGAAGCCGCGGCTGCCAGTGAGGGGTTTGCCGGTGGCGGGGTCGAGGGCGACATAGAACGGCTGGGCGTTGGCACCAAACTTATGACTCTGCAGATAGCTCCACTTGGCACCCACGGTGCGCAGGGTTTTCTGTTGGCCCTGAGCGTCGGTGACGATCATCGGCTCCTGCAACGGTGTCTTGTCGTCGACGTAGAGTGAGATGAGCACGTAGTCGTTTTTCAGTTTGTCGGCCACGTGGGCATCCGTCCATACCGAGGCTTCCATCTTACGACAGTTCACACAGCCAAAGCCGGTGAAATCGATAAAAACGGGTTTCCCCTGTGCACGTGCAGCGGCCATGCCTGATTCATAATCCTTATATTGGGCCTCGACAGCGGTCGGATTGAGGTTGAAGTCCTGGGTGTTCATCGGGGGCGCA
>Ga0247611_10003922_pt1 | contig 21364 bp, 37 predicted proteins | sample 177DNAGHGhighgp2_FD_192422 | JGI IMG/M metagenome (GOLD analysis project Ga0247611, IMG submission 192422) | Sheep rumen microbial communities from Palmerston North, Manawatu-Wanganui, New Zealand - 1770 DNA GHGhigh gp2 | ecosystem: Host-associated > Mammals > Digestive system > Stomach > Rumen... | reverse complement strand
ATATCAAAAAACAAAGAATTTTCCAGCATTTCATCAATTATTGTAGAAAAATGATTGAAGATTTCTTGCTTACCCATAATACTCTCCTTTTCACTTTCTGAAATAATTATATCATAATTTTTAATTGAAGTCAATTATTTCTTTTGGATAAACTTCATAAACGCTTATATAATATTTATTTGGAATATAATCTGCGTATTTTACAGTATTTTTTTGATAATATATTTTAATTCCACTACCATCATCAATGGTAAGCCAAATATATTTTACATTACTGTATCGCGGTTCTAATCGGTATTCTTGTCCAGGAGCAATAATAAAAAGTTCTTTATTCGCTTGTTCACTAGAAAACTCAATATAAGCACCATAATCACCAATTACTATTCTGTCAAAGCTATTACAAATACAAGAACCATTTACTGTATAAAGTGGTTGAAAATTTTGGAGGAAAGTAGGAATAGTTTTATTATATATTAATCGCGCACTTATAGATAATTTTTCAGGTAATTTTTTATAATTATATTTTTTAGTTAATCTATCAGATAAAATTATCATACTAATCACCATTTAATAGTTGTAGCCCAATAATCATTTTTAATACTTGCGCCACCAGTAACAGTAGTATAGCATAAATTTTGTCCAACAGCTACATCAAAACCATTATCTTTTAGTTTGGAAATAGTATAATCAGTTAATTTTTTAGATAAAGTTATTTCAGATTGCCCTAATGCGGCAGTACGTGCTATTTCTTTAATAATATCAATATATTCTTTTTTTTGAAGATGTTCTTGACCTTCTTTTGTATATTTTGCGGCGTCTTTAGCGGTAAATTTATTCCAATCTATACATAGTTCTTCAAACATTTCTGCCATATTTATTCTCCTTTTTTCTTTTATTATAACATAAAATAAAAAGAAAGTCAAGAGACTTTCTACTTTATTTTTTCTAAATCAATTTTATCTAATCCTTCAATAGATTCAGGATTAAAAATAGCTACCCAAATATTCTTTTGTGCCTTTTCTTGTGCGGCAAAATCCTCATTCCACTTTTGAACTTCTTCAATTAAATTTTCGCGATCCCAAGGATAATACATATGATTTTCAATACGAGTATTTAAAGAAGCATATCGTTCTTTCCATATTGCTTCTGTACGTGGGCAACCTATATAAGTCATTGCTAATACAATTAGCATAATTGCGGCTCCAAAAGCAGCTGGTAAAGCAATAATCCCAGAAATTAAAACAGCAAAATCATAACCTTTTCTTTCAAATATAGACGTGGTAATAGCTGCAATAATAGCAACGATTAAACAAATAATAAAAATCATAATTTTATCTCCTTTTAATATAAATCTTCACTATATAAAGTTCCAATAGCTTCATTACTCTTAATTTGCCCGCATTCGCGTGCATGAAGCCAAGCATCTACGCGATTTACAAATTCTTCTTTTTCTGTTTTAGGGTCATAAGCAATGAAACCTTGTTCTACCTCATTTTTATTATACTGACAATGAAGCATCTTTATCCAATCAAAAAAATCTGCATGCCTATGAACTGGAAAGATATTTTCTTCTCCATTAACTTTCGCGCGCACAGCAGCACTAATAATCATTCTTCCCACTCCCTAAAATCAATTAAATAATCTTCTATAGGATAGAAACAAATCTTTTTCTCATATCGTTTTTCTAAATAATTTTTAAACTCTTCCTCACTATAATAATTGAAAACTTCTGTTTCCAATTCCGAAGGAAGTTCTATTTTATTTTCATGGCAATATTCTTCTATTGCTCCCATCATATCTCCTAACTTGGCATACTGTTTCAAGAAAGGAATAAAATTAATTGTATCTAAAAATTCTTTATTAATTTGAAATCGCTTAGTAAAATCTACTATATTCATATTAAGCCACCCTAAAAAATAATTTCCAAATCAATGGATGTTTTCTAATTTTATAATAAATATCTTCAATAAGTTCTCTATTTACGGTTTGATAATTTCCAGTGTCTATAATCCAGGCGCCTGGAGAAATAAAAGCTCCTTGAATAAAGCGACTAAATTGGAGATATTCTTCTCTTAAATTGTCACTAAAATAAGCTTTACCAAATTTAGATATAGCATCTTCCATTCTTTCTTTATCCATTTACTAATAATTCTCCTTTTAATCTTGAAAATGTTTTATAAATCCGTCTAAATCATTAACATCATCATAATCGTAATAATTTTCTAATGGCTTTCTATGTGAGATAATTGCCTTACTTGAAGTTGTTTCAACTCCACCAAAGCAACTTTTTTCATATTTATCACAAATTTCACATTTTTGAGGGCAAGTTGTACTATTATTCTTCGATTCATTTTCTGTATTTGAAGTTGCTACAGAAACAGTAAATTGCTTCCAAAGTTGATTTAATGCGTCGGCATCGCCAGTAGATCTCTTTTGATAATCATCCCACCATCCTCTATCATCAAATGGTATTACAGTTGTTTTATCTGTTGAAGTAGTAGCAAATGCTCTACGTTCTGCATTACAATAAGGGCATTCGCTTACATGAGGGGCGAATGATTTTCCACACTTACTACAAACCCAACCTTGCTGTCCCCAATTTATATAATCTGGATTATACATCATTATCCTCCTTTTGACTTATCGCACAGCACATTTGAGCTAAATTTGGCTGTGCTATTTGATTACTTTGTATCATATCGCGCAAACACATTTGCATATTAGAATAAAATGGATAAGCACACGAACCTAAAGTTCCACTTGAAACTTGTAGTATTATGCCGCAACAAGGACATACAACAATACAATTATCCATTATCATTCTCCTCTTTATCTTGTTTATAAATAGCTCCATGTATTGCATTCATTGCATTATAAGAATTACCCGAAAATGGATAAGCTTGCGCGTTAATTATAGAAAAATCTATTTGAATAAATTGCCCGCAGTATGGGCACATAACAATACAATTATCCATTTGACAATTTCTCCACTTCTCTAATTGTTTTAAGTCTTTCAATTTCTCTATTTATATACCATGCGGCTTTTTGTAAATCTTCAATTTCTTTATTTGGATCTTTATATCCCGCACGAAGTATATATTTTACTGCGTTTCCTCTGTTAAAACCTACACCCCAACCTTGCCCCTCAATAATATCAATAACTTCAATACCATTTTTATTTTGATTATAATGAGAGGGGTGATTTACATTATTAGACATACAATTTTCTCCTTAAAAATTTTGAAAAAGTATAAAATCTCCAAAGTACATAAAACGTAGAATTAAAGCAAAAAATAATATAATAGAAATAATTGTAAAGCAATCTAAATTATTATAAAAATTTTTCATATTAATCTTTCCAAATAATATAACCACATTCGCTTAAATCTCCAGGATAAAACCAGTTTAACCAAGGAGACTGTTGTTTTGCGCGAAAGTCCTTTAATTTAGCATTATATTTATTTATGCTTTCTACTAAAGTTCTCTCATTATATTTTTCTTGATGTGTGACATAGTATTCAAGATTTGCATAGTCAATATTTAATTGAACTGCTTTATCACGACTTGAACTACCTACCGCAAGTAACACAAAAATTGCTACGACAAGAGCAAGACCTGAAAAACACGATAATGCAAAACCGCAACTATCCATTTCGTTATCTTTAGCAAAATATTGTAAAAATAAACCCAAGGCAAAAATATTAATACAAACAAGAAAAATTAGCATATTAAACTCCTATAATTTTCGCCGCGATACCTGCAATAATCAAGCCATAAATTATAAATTGAATGCCAAGCGCGGGAATATCTTTAATTGTTGCAATGCCAAATATAAAGCAAGGGATAGATAATATTAGCGCAACAACTATAATAATAATGTTTCCAATCATTTGTTTTCTTCCTTTATTATACCATCATAGTTTTTATCAAAAAGTATTTCATTTTTATATGAACAAATTGGACAATACACATCCCGTCCATTATAAATTTCATTATCTTTCACATCAATGACGACGCTACCGCAATTCTCGCAGACAAAATAGATTCCTGGATGACGATTACTTAAAACTTTCATTAAATAAAACCTGCCCCATTGCTATCATCTAAAATAAGAATCAAGATAGAAAGTAAAATAATTAATATATAAGCGCTAATATGCATCTTCATCACCTAATGTATTTTCATCACAAAAACTATTTTTATTTGTAAAATACCAATGAATTGGTTCATCATCAAGAACAGCAAAATCAGTTTTATACGCGCAATAACCAAAATCTCCATCAGTATCTATTGTGGGATGATCTTGTCCGAAAAAGGGACAATCGCGACAAAGTCTGACATTAATAGAACCAAGATCCTGTCGTTTAAAGAAAGCTTCACACTCCAATGGATTAAATTGATCGCGTATCTGCTCTTCACTATAGTATTTCATATTAAATTTCTCCTATTAATGTGCGGCTTCATCTGCTATATGAAGCAGTAAAATTTTATTCCATAAGTTTTCTCCAAGTCGTTCCTTCCAAGTTTTAAAAGCATTATTATCCATATAAGGGCACATATGATAATTGATTAATAATGCTACATTATAAGAATAACCCATATTTAATGCTAAATAAGCTCCTACTTCTGCATGATTAGGATAATGGCAATCTTCATCTTTATCCGGCCAATAAGTAGCAGTATATGCCTTACCATAATCATGTAAATATGCTGCGTTAATTATATCAGCGCCAAATCTATTTTTCATAGCATAGCAACCGGCTGCTTGACAATGATCCATAAGAGTTAGTTTATGATGCTTATTCTTTTGACTTCCATAATTTTCTACTTTTTCAGAGATTTCTTGAATATAATTTAAACTATGATTACCAGGAACATTATCACAACCATAATTGTGAACTATATCAATAATATCAAAGCCTTCATTATAAACCGGAAGCTGTAAAGTCTTTAACTGCTTCATAAAAAGCCAATCCGGAACTTGACGCTCACGCATCTTATTCTGCTTCTGGCATACTTCTAACGGAGTATTAAAAACAACTGCACGAATAATAGCATCCGGCCGCACACTCTTCATCTGACGAATAGCATGAAGTCGATACTTCATAGTAAGATTAGTAGAACAGAAAATAACAGACTTATCCGCGCGCAGAGCTTCCTTCGCGCGCTTATAGATAAGATTAAAAACCTTATCCGGATTATCCTGACAGGTAGCATCACCATAAAGCTCTTCGCGCACAGCATCAGAATCTAATACAACATAACCTTCCTGCTTATAAGCCCAAGTGGTCTTACCCGAAGCAGCAATACCTACACAAAATACAACTTCTACCATAAGTTCTCCTTTCTTAATGCGCGATGAAATTTAGCATTGCTTTTCTTTTTCTATATATATTATAGCAAAAAATAAAAAGGAAGTCAAGTATTAACTTGACTTCCTTATTTTTATTGAATTAATTTCCAAGCACTGGGAAAATTTTCTGGAGACCAAAAATTATTATTTAATAAACTTTCATAAACATGATCTCCATATTTAACTCTATCTCCTGCTTCATACTGCTTTTCTTCCCATTCTAAAGCATCCATTGTATTAATTTTAATTTTTTGATAAAAACCAGTAGCAATATCTGGCCGTAAAGTGTCTGAAGAAACGTGATTCTGAGAAACTTTATATAAATTATTATTATAACGAATTTTTGAATTTATTGTATAAGATTGGTTTATTTGCCAATTTGGGAATAAAAATTTAATATATAAAGAATCTTCATCAGATAAATTTTCAATTTGCTGAAGAACTAATGTTTTTGTTTTTTCTAATTGTTCTTTAGTTAAAGTAATTGAACCAAAAAATAAATTATAAGCTTCTTCTGTGCTCATTTTTTTAGATGGCAAAGCAATATCTGATTCTATATAATTATTAATGTTCTCTGTAGCAGGAACAATAATATTTTCATAATATTGCCCATCTTTATAAATATAAAAACCATTATTAGAGCTAATAATTTGTAATGGTTCAATAGAAGTATTACTTGTGTAAGATTGACTAATTAACATATTATTACCCTCCTATTTAAGTGCAGAAACCTATAATTAAATATTGAGGAAATTGACTATTTGAACCAGAAACAAAACGTCCATTATTATCAATACTATCTACGTAATTTGAAGAAGATGTAAAAGTACGTAAAGCTACTTGATTAACTCCTGGAATAGGAGTTCTGTCAGTATAACCAAATTTAAATACTCGATTATTTACATCTTCAAAATATTGATATGGTAAATCAGCTTCGATTTGCGTTCCTGCGGATTGAGATAATCCTAATTCTGCGGCTGAAGGTATCCAAATTTTTTCATCTGTTACTTTAATTCCTTGACTATCTGCTGCGATCCAGCCAAAAGTATTTTTTTTAACAGATTTAATATTCTCTCGTAAAATAGCTGGTAATCCATTAAAAATATTTTCTTTTTCTTTAGAATGAAAATTAGTTATATTACTATAATTTTTAATATCTGTTGAAGAAACAGACATAGAAATAGGGTTGTATCTTGAAATATGTTTTTCTACCCAAGTAATTGCCGCATTTCCAGAATCATCTGATTTAGGATCTCTATTTAGATGGGCAATAACCATTTGAGTAGGCATTCCATTAATTGTAACAGTTTTCGTAGCCCCTACAACAAAATCCCCGGTAAGAGAATTATTATTACACATTTCAATAATTTGTTCCCAAGTATATTTTTCATCAGGAAGAGTATCATAATTTAATTTAACTATATCTTCTTGAGTAGGATTATCTATTTGAGATAAAGGTCTAAATTGAGAAGCAAAGTTAGACCAAGAAGCTGCGTGTTGATACTCTTCCACTAAATTATCAGGAACATATATAAAACCTTTTTGATAACTAATTGGTGTAGTAGCTAAACCAGTAATATTAGCTAAAGGTAATACAAAAGGATATCGTAAAGCTAATTTTTGTAGAGAATAATTATAATAAAACCAAAATCTGCCAAAAGAAGCATTATTATTTTTAGTTAAATAAGCATTTCCTAAATTTACTTCTCGAAGCCAATAGTTTCGCGCGAAGCCTATTTGTTTTGCAGAACTAATATCCGTTTCTTCACTTAAAGTTCCTTTTAATTCTGGTAAATTTAATTTTTGAAGTTTAGTATTTTGTAGAAATTTTGAAGTTAAAATTCCTCCAGGAATTACATCAGCCATATTAGTAATTAATTGTAAAGAAGGTATATCTACTTCTTCTAGATTTGCACCCAAAATAATTCCAGGTTGTTGCTCTAAATATGGCATAATTATTTTTTTAATATTATTATTATTTATTACTAAATTATTAATTGTACTCGTACTAAAACGAGTAATTTCTGGTATATTTAACTCAGTAAAATCGGGGGAGTCCATAAAGAACTTCCCCAATTTTTCTTTGCTTAAAGCACTATCTCTAATCATTTATTTACTCCTCCTTCTTATGTTGGTAAACCTTCCCACGCACTTACTAATTGAATAGTATCTGCATATGAACCTTTTAATCCAGAAGGAATAAGATTATCACCACGATTATATTCATTTTTAGCAGATTGTGTTACAAAAATACGATTTTGACTTTGTCCACTTTGACTAAAGAAATCATTAAAGTCTGCATTTCCACGAATTGCAAATAAACTATTTTCTAATACTAAAGTGCAATCTTTTGCTCCTGTAAAACAACTACGTCCCATAGTTACTTGTCCAGTTGTTTTAAAAACAATAATTGAGCTAGTTATTCCATAGAAACAATAATTTCCTAAATTAATGTCTGCTGTTTCTTCTTTGAAAATAAAAATTCGTTTTTTATCTTTCAGAGTATTAAAATTAGAAAAACAATAATCTTTCGCGTTAACTACATAGCAATCTAATCTTTCTAAATTACTATTATGAGTAAAAGCTCCATAAGATAAACTTGTTACATTATCACTCTGTTCAAAATTACAATTAATTAATTTATTTACAAAATAATTTGTGAAATAATCATTTTTATCATAATATAATAATTTAATATCCATATCTCCAGTAACTACTAAAGGTGTTCCATTATCTGAAATAAAAGGACTCCAATTTAAAAACTGATAGCGTCGATTTTCCCATTCTATTCCTGCTTCATTAGAGCCAATCATAGCAATATCAGGATTTTCAATGTATTGTCGCAAAGCATTAAAATTAATAGAATTACCTATTTTAGTAGAAGTATCATTATTATCTTCGTAAACCGGAGGATTGGTATTAACAACACGTTTTAATAAAGCAATTGGATTATTAAGGTCTGGTTCTCCATTTTCATCGGTATTTAAAATTCTAATTTGATAAACATGAGGAGCATAATTATATGCTACTTTTAGTATAATAATATCTTCAGGAGCGGTAGATGGCATTAAACCATCAAATTGACTGTCATCTTCTTTAATTAAGAAACCAGGAGTATAATCATTATAATTTCTAGTATAACTTGGTAAAGCTTGTCCGTATAAATTTACTACACTTTGTAAAGTTACTGAGCTTCCTAATTTAAAAAAGCCTTTAATAATAAAAGGCGCAGGAATATCTAAGTCATAATTTTGATCATCAACAATAAAATCTACTCTATATTCAGTAATTGGAACTGGATAAATAGACATATTATTTTTAATATTAACTAAAGATTTATCCCATTGCGCAAAACCTTGTCTAGTTTTTCCATCTTCAGATTCAATTCTAATTAATTTATTTGAAGCAATTAAAGCTTCAGAGTTATCATTCGCACTTTGTCCTTCTGCGACAATTTGAGTTTCTATAAGTTCATTTGTAAAGTTATAGAAATTAATCGTATAATATGAGTGTTCACCTTGTGCGTCTATTAAAACAATAGATAAGAAGGGGAATCTATTAGCAACTTCTAATAATGTTAAACTTCCTGTTAAATTAGAAGTTAATTTTAATTTACCTCTAATATCAGCAAGTTTTTCATTACTAATTTGAGTTCCTTCAAAACCTTTCATATTATTAATTTTAGGCCAAATGTTTTCAGAAAAATCTTCACCAGAAATTTGCCAATTAACATTATTCATAAATACGTAAGAATCATTAGGAATTTGTCGAATTATTTCTAAAGTATCAATATTTTCTCCAATATTGTTAAAATATACTGTAGAAATTTGAGAGTAATCATTATCAGACTCTTTAAAAGTTTCTGTAATGCCAATTTCTTCATCAATAATTTCATTTTCTGGTAACTCATGCCCTATAATTAAATTTTTTAAATAAGGCTGATTTTGAATTATTATCGAATTAATTGTTTCTGGGTATTGAATTGTTTGTAACACACCACCATTTGGTAATGAAACTTCAGTTAAAGATGTCCCTGCAAGGTATACTTTATTTAAGAATAAGCAAGTAGATAAACCTAATGTTCCTTGTAATGCAGAACAATTACGTAAATCTAAATGCCGTAACAATGGAGTTAATGATTTACCATTCGCGTCTTTAGGATCCATTATAAAATTACTGAATCTAGTATTTGGATTTGCTCTATTATAAGTCCCTATTTGCAAAGATTGTAAACGAAGAGCATTAGAGAAATTAGCAGAAGATAAATTAAAAGTAGAAAGATTCATAACTGATTTTAAAGAAGAAGCGGGTGAAATAGAAGTTTCTATACCGCTACTATCAACAGAACTTGCATCTTCTGAACCAACATTTAAATAACCAGTTTTTCCTCTTAAAACTCTAATATTTGCCTGAGGAACAGTTGCGTCTAAGCCGACAGTTAAAGAAACATAAGAATCAGCATAAACTTGAACTGGAATTCGAGCATTATTAACGTGAATACGCATATTAATTTTATCAGAACCACGTTCTGTAGCATATTTACTATTAAAATACTTAAATCTATTATATAACCACCATTTACACTGCATGTCTTTTAAGCCAAGTAACATATCATAGCCTTCTGCCGCGCCCCAATCAATATATTTAACAATCATATCTTCATTAGTTATAGTTTCTGACCAAATACTTTGATTTTTAGAGAATAAACTTTCTACAGTAGTATAATTAATATAATTATACATAGTTTTATAAGTATCTTCTAATTCTACAGTATGAGTTTGCCGTAAAGCAACCCATAGTTTAGAATGTTGACCACCAAAAATATCAGAACCATCAGGACCTTTTACATCAGAACTTTCCCAATGATAGTCATATACATTTTTACCTTGGTTATTAGTGCCAATACCTGTATCAAAGTCATATGGAAAAGTAAACCAACCAAAATAATTATGATTATCAGGGCCTAAAACATTAATTTTAGCTGGATAATCTGCTTTCTTTGGACGTTTACCTTCTATATATTGATAACGAGTCCAGAACATATTCTTCGCACGGTTATCAACCATAAGGAATAACTCTGTAAAAACATAGAAAAATAGAAGTGCTTGAACATTAAAATAATTTCCTATACCAGCTTTAAAAGCTGCGGCACTTTCTGCTGTAATACTATTTTTATTTTCATCTGTCCAGACAACAGTATCATTTACCCATTCAACCATTTCGCGCAAACCGCTTAAACGTTTTACCATATAATTATATTCTGGAGTTCCTGGATCAGCTACTACTGCAATTCCTTCGTCGTCTTGATCTGGGAATCTTGATTCAAAAGCGTCTGACCAAGCATATGATTTAGTTTCAGAAGTAGTTCCATCTGCATTTTCAGTAGTTTTAACATTTACTTTAAACCAAGCTTGTTCGCGTTCAGCAGAACCTGGAGTACCTGGTACTTCAAATTGTTGTAAGCCAGCTAAGTTATTTTTAACTTCCCAACTTTCATCATAAATACCATTTTCAATATCAAAATTTCGTTCAGCTATTTCTTTATCTAAATCTAAATCATTTTTTAATCCATATATTTCTTGAGTTCCTTTATCATTATTAAAGTTGTATCTTCCTAGTAATATCGTTTCATTAGTTTGGCCATTAATATACCATACAACCATTGGATAACCTTCAACACCTTGACGAATTCGTTCATCGTCATGCTGCGGAGGAGTGACAGCAAAATGTCTTATAGTTCTATCATAAATTTGAACTAATCCAGTATTATTAACACCTTCAGAAGAAGCGACATCAGCTTTAATGCAAAAAGTAAAGGTTGGGTAAGAAGTGTCACTTAATTTATATCCTTCTTTTATAACATTAGCTTTTAATTTTCGAGAAACTTCTTGCTGTGTCTCTTCACCAGTTTCTGGATCTACTACAGTTTCATAAGTAATATCATAATCTTCATCAGATAATTTCTTTTTATGAAGAATTTCATCTTGAGTAAAGCTAGTAAATTTAAGTTTATAATTCTTTCTGTAGTACAATTGAGAACTTGTACCTTGCACTTGAGCTTCTGCTTTACCTGTAAAGTCTTGGCTGACATATAAACTATATGCTGTAAAACTATTTTTAGGGTTAACTGGATCAACATATTGCACATCAACGATTTTCTTATTTTCACTACCTTTTACTTGTGGCATATAAGGATTTGCGCCATCAAGAGGACCATCACCAGTAATAATCATATAAGGAGTGGTTGGAGAATTATTTCTAAAGTTTTCAACTGTTAATCCATTTTGACGAGGATAATTATTTCTTAAATAGCGCTCTATTTTATCAGAAAATTTAGGAGTCCCATTTATCCAGTTAGCAATAATATCTTGATATGGAAGTGCACGATTATAAATTTTAATTGAATAAATATCTAAAGTACAATCTGGAGAACCTAAAATAATTTTACCAGTAGAGGTATTTAGATTTGTATCATTAAAGTTTAAATTACTATTCATATCATAAGGTATTGCCGCAGACAAAACGCCATTTATATATATGTAAATTAGGCGATTTTCTTTATTTTCTAAATTTCCTGGATTAATTACAAAATCAATTGTAATTTTTTCTTCTTCTTTATATTGAGTTTCTAATCTCTTAGTATTATTAAAAACTGCATATTGAGGCGTTAAATAAATATATTTATTATTAGAATTAGTATTTAATTCTAAACCTTCAAAACATTGACAAATTAAAGCTCCTGAATCAGCAACATCCGCAGTTCTAAAATCCATTTCAAAAGTTAATCCAGAAGTTAAAACATTATTAGATATTGTAAAATTAAATAATGGATAATTAATAACAACGTTCGCTTGATTACGTAAACGTAAGAAATAAGCACCATCACTATCTTGTTGCCAACCATCAACTGTTCTATAAAATAAGAAATTATTTAATTCTACATTAATATCAGGAGCAGTTTCTTCTGAAGAGCTATTTTTCCATTCAGAAGGATTAGAACTTTCATTAGTTCTTTGATTTGCGGTTAAATAAACTTGTAAACCAGAAGTAACTAAATCAAAAGCACCATCAGGAATATTTCCGCTGCTAATTACTTTAGCAGTTAAAATTTTAGAAGCAGAACCACTAACAATTTTAATAGTTAAAGTAGTATCGCTACTTTGATAAACAGGATAAGACCAAGTTTTAGGATCTGAGTTTACATTTCCTGAATAAGCAGGGATTTCTGAATCATTAACATAAATTTCAACAGGAGAAAATTCCTGATTTGGAGTTAAAACACGATAATTAATTTGTAAATTATTATATTGTTCGATTTCTGTTCCATTAACAAAATTAGAAGTAATTCTAGTAGTATTACTCAGGCCGCAGAAAATACCATAAGATAAGATATTTGAAGTAATAGTTAAACCTTCATTTATCTTAGCTATAAAATAAGCTTGAATCAAATGTTCTCCCGCAGCAGGCGTTGGGAACGTAACAGTATTTTGTTGTTCAATTGCCGTAACATTATTAGTTAATGTTTGTTCTACTCCATCTATTAGAATGAATAGACGTTTAGAAATAGATAAAGAACCAATTACTGCAATATATGGGAAGCTAATTGAAGAGCCCATTTGAACAGGAATTGGATCAAAAATAGAACTTAAAATAGCATTATAAGCTATAATAGAAGTATATAAAGTTTTAGATAATGCTGTATTTGTAGAAACAGTAATAGCTACTGTTTTTCTACCAGTAGCTGTTATATAATTTCCTAGATTAAGAGTTACTGGAACGCCAGAAGAAATAACTTGAGAATAATAAGTTACATTATTAATTTTTAAAGCTAAATTACCAGCTAGATTGTTAACTAATTGGTCATCGTCATATAATTGCCATGTAAAAGTAATTAAACATTCATCGCCAATATTAATAGTGGTATTTTCTGGCTCAACAACATTAATAAATTTTGCGGTATGCTCATAGACTGGGCCACCACCGCCTCCACCCGCGGGTAAAGGAATTCTAGTATCATTAGTTGAATCTGTTATATCTCGTTTTAAAACTAAATAATTAATTTCACTATCAGAATCATCTAATTCTGCGGCGATATAAGCTTGAGTTGATCTTTCAATAGTATCTTTATAATTATCAAAAGCTTTATTAATAGCTTGATTACTTGTTTTAACGGTAGCGATAGCAGAAGCCAATGAAATAATCCATTGAGAAGCGGATTGAGTAATTTGTTCATTTTCGTCTCCAGTTGCTTCAATTAAATAAAAATCTGTCATTAAAGTAGCTACAGAATGAAGTAAATCACTTGGCTCATTGTCTTCTCCGTACATATCTTTAATTAATTGATCTACATTAGCAACTAAATTTGATGAAGTGCCCTCAGAAGAGCCGCCTTCAATACCTAAGACACCTTGAAGTTGACGAATTAAAGTCATAATTGATTTAGAATATTCGCCAGTTTCTTCATCCGCAGTTTCGCTTTCTTCTAAATCTAATGAGCGGCCTATCGCATTTTGAATTTTATCAATTAATGAACCATCCGCAGAGCCTCCTTCAGAAGAACCAAAAATAGCAGTATTTAATTGACTTAATTGATCAATTAAAGAAGTAGAAGGTTCACCAGAAGAACTATCCCCAAAAATTGCTTCATGAATCTCATTAATTCGTGTATCAACACTTAGTTTATCTCCTAAAGTCCAGTTCTCTGCATCAATATTATAATAAGTTGAACCCAACGCAGTTTTAACTCTATTATAAATTTCTTGTTTATCTTGACTTGTAGAATTTTCTAAAGAAGTTAAACTATCTTCTAAATCTTTAACTCTTATGCTTAAAGATTTGTCAGAAGTACTTTCACCAGTGCCGAAAACTTCTGTATATAATTCTGTAATACGGGCATTAACATTTTTACTACCGGTTGGTAGAGTCCAATTCATAGAATTAATATTATAATATTCCGCGCCTAATGCTCTCTGAAACAACTCTAAAACTTGATTAGATTGAGTTTCTAATTGCTCAGAAGTTTGCTCTTCTACTTGTCCTTTAAAAGCAGTAAGTTCATCGCGAGTATCTTGCATATCTTGTAAAATACTTTGTCGAATAGTTTGCATTTGACTAATAGCATCTTGCTTAGTTTGCTCAATAGTAGTAGTTTGAGCCAATGCTTCTTGAATACCAGTCTCAATATTATTCATAGCATTTGTAGTAATTAATTCATTACTTTGCCATGTTTTTGGTGTATATGCCATTTTATCCCTCCTTTCTTATAGGTAAGGTTAAAGTATATTCTTCTTAAATTAAGTATTTATTCTGGCAAATTTTTTTAGTTTTTTATAACAAAAAAGAAGAAAGTTTCCTTTCTTCTTTAATATGGAATACAAGTCCAAACTTTATATATTCCTTTATCTAATCTATCTTTAAAGTCTAAAGGGTGTTGTAAACATTCATTACGAAGTAATGAATATTTTTTTACGTCACTATAATCGGGATTATTTGAATTATATTCAATAAACCAGAATAAAGTCTCATGAGAAATTGTTCGTCCATTTCCGCCATATTTAATTAAATCTTCATAAGAAGTTATAATGTCAGGTATCATATTAATTCCCTCCTTTAATCCCATAAACAATCAAAATGTTTAAAAAATTCTTCTCCAAAATTCTTCAAAAACTGCTCACGCGTTTTATTAATTTCTTCACAACGTTTATAGTATTGTTCTCTTATTTCTTCTTTAGTTGAAGAACCATAAGAAGTTGTTAAAAATGGCCCATTTGGATGTTCTTCTTTGTAAAGGTCATCCTCAAAAGTTTTTTCATAATCTTTACTATATTCATTAGAGTCTTCCATCCAATCATCATACTGCAATCGTTCAATTGTATTAGCCATTTTATGAAGCCAATCATGCCATTTTTCAGAAGTTTCAAATGGTTCGCCACCTGGATAAGCCATACCTTTATCAGCCATATACCTAAGCATGAATGGTGTTGTAGAGCAAAACCAAGAATCCCAATCCCAAACATCCCAAGAGCACCAACCATATCGAATACGATGGTAAGCCGCTTTAATATTTCTCCACAATTGAGAAAACCATTTCCAAGGATGCGTTAAATAATAACGAGTAGTGCAAGGCCATTGAAATACATTCAAATTCATAAATTTACTCCTTCCAAATGTTTAATTTTTCTTATATATTCGCGCGCTTCAGTCTCTGTTTCATAAAGACGATATGGAATAGAATCTTCTTCAATTTTAGATAATTGAGGTTCACCCCATTCTAAAGGTACTTCTTTTATGGCCCACCATCTATCATTTATTCTAAATTTAGAAATTACTTTATCAGGAGAAAATTTATCATATAAATCTAGAATGAAAACTGTTTGATTCATTAAAATTTAAATTTATAGAAAATATTTCCATCAGTTTGATGGTCTACTTCCATATAAACATTATTTTTCTGACACCATTTTTCAGCTAAATCTCTTTCATTATCATATAATAAATGAAAAAAATAATGCTTTTCTTGACTTTTTGCGCGATTAAAATCATCGTCAAGTAAAACAAAAAGTGCTGGTGTATTATTTTTCTTTTTAAATAGACTCATAATTTTCTCCTTATCTACAAATTGCAATAATAAAACTAATTATAATTATTAAAATTCCAAACCAGAAACCAACTGCTACTGGGTGTTTATAAATAAAATCTTTCATTATTATAATCTCCAAAGTATTAAATTATAATCTTTAAATTGTTCTTCTAATATTTTAAAAACTATATTCCAATCTCCGCCGCCAAGACCGCAATCTATTTTATACGGCATATTTATTGGGTAATTGTGCCAATCTTCAGACACATTATGCACGTGAAGGCAAATACGTTCACAGCAAACTTTAAAAGCTTCATAATCAGTATTACGCTTATTATGCCCACGCCAATCATCTTGAGCAAACATACAACATGAACTACCATTTTCTTCATCTACAAAAAGACAATGACCTAATAATACTTTTGTATCTTCTTTAGCAATATTACAAAATTTTAAATATGACTTATAAGCTGCGGGAAAGTAATTTGGAAAAATCGCAGCAACTCCTCGCCCCATTTTTCCTTTACAATTTACTTGGTGACAAATAATACCTTCTGTAGCAGAAAATAAATCTCCTTCTTTAATTGTAATCATTTTCAAATTCCTCCATTACTTCGGAGAAGCCATTGATATAATAATAATCACCAGTTTTAGTATCCTGTTCGCGCACTTGCACCCTTCTAATCTCAGTACACATTGCTTCAAAATGAGAATAATTCCAAGGTGCCTTCATCCAACAGAAATATTCAGAAAGAACTAAAGATGGATAAAGATGATAACGAACAATTTCAACCATAGTTTGTTCTACAATTTGTTCAATTATATAATCTGTATAATATTCCTTTGGTGTATCAGTATATTTGTGCATAAAATCTATAATAGCCTCGCGCGGATGTTCATTATGCTTAATTGTCCAAACAATACCTTGATACATCTTATCCAATTTTATTATCCTCGCTTTCTTTAAACGCTTCGGTTAATTCTTCTTCATAATTAGTAAAATTTGCTCCACAAAAAACACAATATGGTTGTAATTTTTGTTTCATTCGACATTCACTACAATAGTAGTAATCATTTTTATGAATTAATTTTGCTATCATGTATAAAAATACCTCATTATAGAAAAAACAAAAACAAAAACAGCTATACCAATTTCGGAAAAGCCTTTCATGCCTTCTCCAGTAATAATATCTAAAATACCTATTGCTATTATAAAAAAACAAACAATTCCTTCTATAATCATATACTAATTACCTCAATTTGACAATCTTTCATAATTCGACATGCGGCCTCATGATCCTCAGGAGATAAGCCCGCGGAAGCATTTTCTACGAAATTAATAGGCGTTTCTGGATAAAGAGCGTGAATAATTTGTGCATTTGCCATACAGCAAATAGAACTACAAAAACCACAAATTGTAATTTCGTCATATTCATCTAAATAAAAACTCTTCCAATCGTCAAAACCAAAACTTTCTTTATAAATAGAAATATAATTTTGATAATCTTCTATATCTTCTAGCCTTTTATCTAATTGCCATCCGTCACTTTTATAAATGCAATGCTTTACTGGAAGATGCTTACCTTCATAAGTATCAAGATAATCATCATCAAAATGAGTATCAAATGTGCAAATAATATCCTCGTCATTCTTCATATACTCGTCAATTAACTTACGAATATTAGGAACTGCCGTGTTTGCAGCTTCACTACCAAGAACACCAGTGATGAAATCATTTTGAGGGTCTATTACAATAAGAACTCTATTCATAATATTATATATCCTTTCTCTTTAAAATCATTTTAACATGAGTATAATCTTTAATTGTAATATCCATATCCTGCTTTACCTTTTGTGCGAGAAAAGGTAGAGTATAGTGGTCAAAATAAGTTAATTCATAATTGTCCGCAAACTGACGAATAAACTGTTCCATAGTTAAAGGAAGATAATTTTCCTTACATTCTCTTTCCCAATTGGACTGATAACGATATTTCATCAAGAAATGAATTAAATTATAATTATCAGCTAAACTTCCATGATAAGATTCAAATTGCTCAATCTGTTCAGCGTTGCAAAAACGTCGGACTTTTAAAATATCTTCTTTAAGTGCGGGACGATGTGCACTTTGGTCAAGACACATATCTCTAACGGTAATATATCTAAATCCAGCATTATTAATTACATTCCAAAAAGAATCAATGGACTCTTTAGTTCCGTAGCTATAAACTTCATGGATTAAAGAAGAAAGATTAACAGATGATTTACTACAATCACAAGTAAAAAAATCAAAATCATTAAGAAAAACAGTATTTTTCTTACCTTCACAACGCTTTTCTGCTGCACGAATCATCTCATCAGAAATGTCAAGACCAACAAAATTTATGTCAGGAAAAATGCTAGAAAGAAAATCAATTAATACTCCATCTGCACAACCATAATCAACGATAGTTTTGACTTCATTATCCATCTTATCCATGAAGAAAATCTTATCGATAAGAGATTTTCTCATTTCAGTAGTATAATGAGTAAAGTCATTGATTCTTTCCATAATATTTCTCCTTTTCTCTTTCTGAGAATATTATATCAGAATTTTAACTCAAAGTCAAATAAAAAATGAGTAAGGTTTCCCTTACTCATTTGTTACATTTCTCTTATTTAGCTTAATCCAATTAATTAGGCCAATGATAGCCATAATTAAGTAAATAGACTTCTTAGTAAGATAAACAGGGTCAAAATGCTGAATATACATTGCTACGGCAACAACATCGGTAATAATCCACCATACATACTGCTCGCGGAATCGGAATAGCTCAAGAATAACCGCTACAATACCAATAGCTAGTGTTGCTGCGTCAAGCCAAGCTACATTACCGCCAACTTTGACAAGAATAGCATGATAAATTACAGTGCCTGCGGCAATTACTCCTGCGACCAGAGCATTCTGCCACCAAGTCATCTTTCTGCTCTTAGTTAACTCATTCTGCTGCTCGTCACGATGCCGCGCCCAATACCACCAAGAAATGATATTCATTGGGGCGTAGAAGAAAATTTCAAGACACATCGTGCCGTAAATCTTCCAATACCAAAGATAAATAATATAAACAAAGGTATTGACACAGGCAAATGGGAAATTAGAAATCGAGCCTTTCGCGCACAGAAAAACGCAAAATACACCAGCAATTGCGCTGATAAAGTTAATTACCGTAAGCCAAGGCGGGTTCATACTTTCTGCAGGATTCATAAATCCAAGAACCATTGCTCTTGCCGCAATAAAAATCATAATTGCGGCCATAAGCCATTCGTAAGGCTTCATTGCTTTTAAGGATTTCTTTAGATTTTCAATCTTCATAATAAATATATTCCTTTCTTTTATCTACAAAACCATTTTCTCGCTTCTTCTTCTGTCATACCACGAAGCATTGTAGCACTAATAGGAAAATTTTCTCTTGGAGGGTCAACTAATACGTGTTCTGCCCACGGATAAGCACGTCTGAAATATTCATCATAAGAAATTTCACTACTAAAAGCCGCATTTAATTTACCACAGGCATTAAGAACAAGTGGAGTTTCTGCGTCCCAATCTTCTTTACCATCAGCAGTTTTACAATTTGTAACGTCAATAAAAACTGGTTCTACATGGGAAAATTTAGAACAAATACGTCTAAGTTCTTCTTTTCTTGCTTCTATGCTTAAGTATTTTCTGTCAAGAGTTGTATCATTTTTTAAAATTTCTAATTCTTGGTCTCCACCATAAAATAGAATACAGTATACTTTATCACATAGTAAAGCCGCAGTATTTAGGCAGAAAAAATGTCCTTTATGGAAAGGTATAAATTTTCCACCATACATTCCTATCTTGTAATGAAGGTTAGACTGAAAAGCATCTTCCCATCTAATCAAAATATCTTCTCTCCTTTCTTATGTATATATTATACCAGAAATTTAAGTCGAAGTCAATCTTTTTTAACAATTAAATCTCGCCATTCCGATTTTATTTCTCTATTTTCATCTAAAATACCAAGTCTAGCAAGATTTTTAATAGCTTCTTCGCGCGAAAAATTTTTAATTGGAGTATTAATATATTTCTCTAACCATCTTTGAGCTTCTAATTGTTCACTTATGCTTCGCATAGTAATTCTCCACCACGCATTTGATAGCTAAAAATATGTTGACATTCTAAACATACACAAACAGTAGTAGATATATTTCTATCAGGATTAATATTCACTCCATCTTTATAAATAGGAGGATAATACACTGCGGTACAAGTGGTATACTTTTCCATATAATAGCTTTTGCCGCACTTCGGACACTTAATCATACGAGCCTCCTAATCCTGCCATAGACATATGCCAAGCACTTTCTTCATCGTCTGTATTTTCATAAATTTCTTGCCAAGGACACCATTTTGGTTTAGACCAATTGGCCCAAACATCAGGAATTGATTCAGAAGTATTCCATTCAATAACAACCATTTCCTGTTTCGCGGCCGCACAATGTCGAATTAGCTACTTAACTCCTTGTACGTTTTCTTTGTCTATAACATAAGTTTGCATACAAGGGCATTCCATACATTTTTGCGGCATTCTTCTGTTTAAAGCAATCATTAATCATCAATCCTCATATAAGTTTCTTCAAAAACATCTTTCCAACAAGGATAATATTCACCCTTTGGCCCGCGAATAATCCAACTACCAGGAACAGCCTTCATTTCTCCTTCTAAAGTGGAGATAAGAAGATTATTTGTGCCAACAATAACTGGATGATTATCTCCCATAAAATTGGTAATTTCATCAAAATTATATCCAGTCCATTGTACTGCATCAATTGGGATAGGTTTCTTTACGAACTTCATATTATTAATCCTCCTTGATTTCTTTAACTATACAAATAGGAGTACTTTTTTCTTCTTTTAGAGGCATATTTTGCCAAATTGAAATAAGGTCATCAATTATAAGACTAAAACAAAAAACTGTAGCTAAAATAAGAATAATATTAAAAATCTCAGAAAACATTATATTAATCTCCTATCTATAATTTTTCCCATAAATACCAACTACACCATTAGAAAGATAGTATGGTGAAACACCAAAAGAATAGCTACCTTCTGAGCCAATTATATAATACATAACTTTTGTGTCTGGATCATAGCCGAGTTTAACTGGGTATGAGTCAAAACCACGAGGATATAGCTCCTTAATTACGTAAAAATTAGCAATAGTTTCAACCGTTTGTCCATTATCAAGAGCAATTCGCTTTGAACAACCAGTTAGTGTAAAAAGTAAAGCAAAAATTAAAGTAAAAATTAGAATTTTCTTCATTTATTTTCCTCTCCAAGTTTCAGTTCTCGTTTCCTTTCCGCAGATGTTACATACATAATAATAATAAGTATCATCTAAAAAGTTAATTGTTTGTTTGTAAATATATCTGCC
>Ga0247611_10003921_pt1 | contig 21367 bp, 12 predicted proteins | sample 177DNAGHGhighgp2_FD_192422 | JGI IMG/M metagenome (GOLD analysis project Ga0247611, IMG submission 192422) | Sheep rumen microbial communities from Palmerston North, Manawatu-Wanganui, New Zealand - 1770 DNA GHGhigh gp2 | ecosystem: Host-associated > Mammals > Digestive system > Stomach > Rumen... | reverse complement strand
TCCAACCGCTGGAAGAAATGGTTGCACGGCGAAGAGGTAGGTAAGGACCTCAAGGACTGCACACCGGAGCGTCAGTTATGGCTCGTGAAGACCGGTTGCCGGTACATCTGGCAGAAACCGGAAGCATTGGTTGCTCGTCAGACGCTGTATGAGAACCTGGAGCGGCTGGGTATTCATGCGGAAGAGGTAGTGCTGATGCGCATCGAGCATAACATGGATAAGTACTACAACGCATTTAACATTGTGAATTTGAATGACTATTTGAAATGACAAAGCATTATTCCATATTCTTGCTGGCGCTGGTAGTGCTCTTTGGGGCATGCGGATGCGAGAACAAGACACCGGTAGAACCCGTGGTGGAGATGGGTGAGCATGTATGGAGCGGTAAACCGCAGATTGCTCTTCATCTGAAGAACACCAAAGAGTCTGCCGCGACCATGACGACGCAAGTGGTGATCACCACCGATAAGAAAGCGGATGTAGTTACCCTGACCGGAAGCGTGACGGTAGATGCCAAGAGTCAGAAGGATGTAGTGGTCACTACCACGGAGAATCTGGAGCCGGGTATTTACCGTGCCGTATGCTCTGTAAACGCCCAGGAGACAGATGCCTTCAATTTTGCAATCGATCCGTTTAAGATCACATCGGTCAATGACAAACCGGCTGATTTCGATGCCTTCTGGCAAGAGGCAAAAGACCAGTTGGCGGCCATCGATATGAACGCGCAGTTGACCTTGATCCCCGAGCGGAGCAATGCGAACGGCAATGTGTATCTGGTGGAGATGTACTCTGTGCCGGACGGACTGAGCGGTGAACCGGTGAAGATCCGCGGATACTACTGCGAACCAAAAGACGGACAGAAACATCCCGTCATCCTGCATTTCTACGGCTATGACACACAAGATGTGGATTGGGAAGTTTCTTGTCCTTGGGCGAGCGATAAGGCAGAATTCTATCTCTCGCATCGCGGTCAGTATCTGAACAACCGTCCTGCCGGTACCAATTTAGGTGTACCGGAACAGACCGTGAACATATACGGGGACTGGTTCCGGTACAACTTAGGCGAGAAGGACAATTATTACTACCGCGGAGCGTACATGGATGTGGTGCAAGCGATTCGGTTTATGGCCACGCGTGAGACGAGCGATATGACGAAACTCTTTGCCGAGGGTTCGAGTCAAGGCGGTGCGCTGACCTATGTAGCCGCTGCGCTGAGTGACTATCCGTTCACAGCCATCGCTGCGAATGTAGCGTTCATGGGTGATTTCGCGGATGCGAAAGATATCGAGAGTCTGGCGTATTGGGAGATCAGTGACCATTACTGGGTGGACGGCGTGCCTATCGAAACGAGTATTCGCTACCTGCCGTATTTCGACATCAAGCATTTGACACCGAAAATCAGTTGTGCCGTACTGGCATCGAGCGGTTTGGCGGATGAGACCTGTCCGGCGCGTCTGAACCTGGTGCCGTTTAATAACTTGGCCACACCGGCAGATAAGAAGGAATATATCATCGAGCCGTATATGGGACACAGTTATCCCAAGAACTGGTTCAACAAGATGAATGAGTTATTCCAGAAGTATTTTTGATGTGTAATGTTTAATGTGTAATGTGTATGAAAAAATTCGATATCATCGCCTTAGGCGAGTTGAATGTGGATCTGATCCTGAATCAGATTGAGAGTGAACCGGAGATCGGCAAGGAGAAGTTTGCGAAGCAGATGACCTTGACGCTCGGTAGTTCGACGGCTATCTTCGCTGCCAACGCAGCGGCGTTAGGTGCTAAAGTAGCATTCTGCGGTATGATCGGTAATGACAGTTTCGGCGACCTGGTAGAGAGTAGTCTGAAAGCGAAAGGAGTGGATACACGTTACCTCATTCGTCAGGACAAGTACGCGACCGGTGCGACCATCTGTATGAGTTACGATGAGGACCGCGCTAACCTGACTTATCAGGGAGCGATGGACTTCATGTCGCTCAACGACATTAACCCCGAGGTGTTTAAAGAGGCGAAACATATCCATATCTCGTCGATCTTCATGCAGAGCGGTGTGAAACGCGACCTGATGAAGATATTGGAGCTCTGCAAGGCGAACGGCGTGACCACTTCGCTGGACACCCAGTGGGATCCGGTGGAGGCATGGGATCTGGATTATAAAGCCGTGCTGCCAATGCTGACCGTCTTCATGCCGAATGAGACGGAACTCAAGTTCCTGACGAAGAGTGCAACGCTGGAAGAGGCGATTGAGAAGATTCGTCCGTACGCCAACGCCGCCGTTATCAAATGCGGTAGCAAAGGTAGTCTGCTGATGCGCAAAGGTCAACCCGACCGGATGCAGGCGGCGCTGCTGAATAAGAATGTGGTCGATTGCATCGGCGCCGGCGACAGTTTCAACAGCGGTTTCATCACCCGTCTCGCTGCCGGCGATCCGCTCGACCGCTGTCAGGAGTACGGTAACATGACCGGAGCCGTCAACACCACCGCTGCCGGTGGTACAACGGCGTTCACGAATAAAGAGGACGTGGAACGGATCGGTAGAGAGCGATTCGGCTTTAAATGAGAAAAACCCTCTCCATAGTACTGTGTCTGCTGCTGGCGATGAACATGTCGGCAGGGGTGCGGTATGTGAGTTTGGAGGGGTACGAAGGGTATGATGCGGAGAGCAGAGAGCATGCGGTGCGTACGATCCAGTTGGGTATGGACTTCTGTCAGGCGGGCGATACCCTGCTCATCGAAGAGGGCACGTACCATGAAGGGATGACGTTGAAAGACGGCGTGACGGTCATCGGTGAAGGAACGGTTATTCTCGACGGCACGGACCTGCATATGCGTCTGATCACCTGCGAGAATGACTGCCAACTGCCGACACGGGTGGAAAACCTGATTCTGCAGAACGCCCGGCATGACGAACGCGGCGGAGCGGCATGGTTGCGCGGTAAGGTGACGATGCAGCATTGCCTCATCCGCGGTTGCAGCGGGCAGCAATGTGGCGGTGTACTGATCAAAGGGGACCTGCCGGAAGCCAGTGCGAAAGGGGCGAGGATGGTGGACTGCATCGTGCATAACTGCGAAGCCACCGGAGCGTGCTGGCCCGATGCAGGAGGTATAGCCAATTTCGACGGAGCAATACGTGAGTGCATCGTCGCTAACTGCTACGGCAAACGCTACGGCGGCATCCATAGTGAGAGCACGGTGACGGGTTGCACCCTGTGGGGCAACCGGAACGAGTACGGGTTCGTCGATCCGGCGAACTATATTTCCGATGAGAGTGACTCGGACCTGAGTCGGGCGGATGAAGGATTTGAGGAACATTTCTTCCGCAAACCATGGTTAGACGCCGATAACGAAGCCGCCAACGGTCCGCATTTTATTGACCCGACACCGTTTGCCGGTGTACCGCAGACAGCGGAAGAAGAGGCGATGATGTTAGTAGCCGACTATCGTATCGGTAGTTCTACCCATCGTATCGCATCGATGCCGCAAGGCAAGAAACGCGTCGATCCATATGAGGACTATACGCTGTATGAGAAGGCGGATTACAGTATACCGTCTTTCGTAGCGCATCTGATAGATGAGACAGCACCGTTGGAGCCAAAAGAGACACCCTACTGCGTGGTAGCGACGATCAACGGTGATCCAAAGACGCGGATGGGTTTCTGCTGGTTCACAAACGAAGGCGTGAAAGACGGAGAGGTGCAGATAAAGATAAAAGACAAAAGTCGAAAGACAAAAGACGAGGGGGAATGGACCACTATTTCGGCGACCGCGACGACCACACCACCGTTGCATTATGCCATCTCCAGTTCGGGAATCTTGAAAGCAGCACAGATGGACAAGCGATCGGCGTTCCGGTATGTGAGTCATAAGGCGGTAGCAGAAGGACTGAAGCCGGGAACGGACTATGCTTACCGCGTAGGTTATGAGGGGCACTGGAGTGAGACCGGTCATTTCCGTACAGCAGATGAGAAAGAAAGTGAGTTCAGTTTCATCTACATGACCGACAGCCATATACAAGATAAGGAATACGTGGACGCGGCGCGCCTATGCGCAAACGCGGTAGCGCGGTACGAGAAGAACGCGCGGTTCTGTGTCTTCCCCGGGGATTTTGTAGATACGGGAACAGAGAACAACAGCGAATGGGAATGGGAGCAATGGTTCGAGCAGGCGATGAAACCCGTATTGCGGATCATGCCATTGGTACCGACGGACGGCAACCATGACGACAGTCCGTTGCTCAACTACAGTTACCATTTCAATACCGACACCACCTTCAACGCCGAGACGAAGATACGTCCGCAGTTCGCCGGCATCAACTATAGTTTCGTCTATGGAGACATGCAACTGATTGCATTCTCGATGCAGGATTTCTGGCGGGGCGAGTATGACTTAGTGAGCCGACGGTCGGCGTATCTGGAGCAGGAGTTAGGTCCGTGGATGAAGCGCCAGGCAGCCGCAGCCAAGGATGTGAAATGGCGCGTGGGACTGGTACATAAGAATCTCTTTTCGGGTTCGGGGCACCAGCATGACAAAGAATCGCCTCTGCTGCGAAAGACGATGTTGCCGGTAATGAAGGAATGCAAGATGGACCTGGTGCTGCAAGGGCATGACCACTGTTACGAGGTGATCGGTCCGGTGGACAGCACGCTCTATTTCATCGGAGCCACCTGCGGAGCAAAACGCTATGAACCCTTTTCACGGGAAGAGATGGAAGCGAGCAAGGCGATCCATGAGGTGAATAATTATTATGACCTGTTTCAGCATCTTTCCCAACCCGGGGCACCAAGTTATACACGGGTGACGGTGAATAAAAAAGAGATGATGTTAGAGACATTTAAGGTGCTGGAAAACGGCAGAACGGAATTGTATAATACACTATTTATTAACCAAAATAATTAATAACATGAAACGATTTTTATTCCTTTTGACGGCATGTACGATGGTGCTATGCGCGTCAGCAAGTAACCGTTATGTTTCTCCGACAGGAGACGACGGAGACGGTAAGTCATGGGAACACGCGAAGACTACCATTGCCGGAGCAATCTGGAGTGTGGGCGTCGGTGACACGATGTTCATCGCCGAAGGAGTGTATAACGAGGCCATCTCGGCGCAGAGCGGATGTACGTACATGGGTGGTTACAATGCCGAGACGGGTGAGCGTGACCTGGAGTTGTACGAGAGTATCTTGGACGGTACGGGTATGACCTCGTGGTTGCTCGTCAAATACGATAATCCCCCTGCTGATCCAATTATGATCGATGGTTTGGTATTCCAGAATGCGAAACATAACACCTGGGGTGCAGCGGCTGTTTATCTGCGAGGCAACATGACGGTGCAGAACTGCCATTTCCGCGATTGTGAGAGCGGCTCTAATGCCGGTGCTATCTGGATAGAGCAAGGTAATGCCACCACTCCGGCAGTTGTTCGTAACTGCCTCATTGAGAACTGCGTTTGTACGGGTACAGAAAGCGGTGTCGGCGGTATCTACAACAACGAAGGAGCAGGTCTGATTGAGAACTGTATCATCCGTGGATGTAAAGGTAGTATCGGTGGTATCCGTAATAATGAGGGTGGTATCGTACAAAACTGCGTGCTGTATAACAACCACTCAACCTATAATGGTTGTATCTACGGTGCGGGTTCGTTCTTTAATAACACGATCTGTAATAACTCAGGTGACCGCTACGCAGGCAGCCGTACGACGGGTCGCGTAACCAATACCGTTTTCTGGGGTAATACATCGACCTATGAGCATATCAATTATGTAGATGCTTCGAGTGGAGCAACGAAGAACGTAGGTGATGTAGGTACAGGCGGCGGTATCACGCTCGGTTTGTCCGCCAATAATAATGATGCGGATGGTCCTAACTTCCGTAACCCGACGGGCTTTGTGGGTCTTCCTAAAACCGATGTCGAGAAAGCAGCCGTAGCCAAAGCTGACTTCTCTATTACCGATGCTTCAGCGAAGCTATTGAACCAGGCAGATGCAGCGAGCGCTCCGACCAAAGACATCAATGGTGTTGCTCGTCCGAAAGGTTCGGGTTCCGATATCGGTGCGTATGAGTATGATCCGGATGCGGTAGTGATAGCTGTAACGGGCGTAAGGATCGAACCAAGTTCGATTGAGATCATCGAAGAAAAAACAGGTACATTAGTAGCCATAGTAGAACCGGAGAATGCGAATAACAAACGCGTGGAGTGGTCGATTGCTGACCCGACCATCGCTTCTATCCAAAATGGTAAAGTGACAGGTTTGAAAGTCGGCATCACAACTGCACAGGTGAAGACGCTTGACGGTGGTTACACCGCTACAGCCAGCGTGATCATCAAAGAGAAACCGCCTGTAAGATATCCGCAGGAGGTATTGGACGCAGAGGCGAAGTATAAGATGGAGGACTTCACGATACCGAGTTACATCAAGTTCCTCGTACCGAAGACCGCAGCCAAGATCGATAGTCTGGATCCGGATAACGCAGAGTTGCTGCCGACGATCGCAGGCAACATCGCCAAGATGAACGAGGCGATCCAAAATCTCCAACCGAAACAGATGCCGTATAACCAGATTGCTACGATCTACGGCGACCCGGCTACCCATATGGGTTTCTGCTGGTTCACCAACGGCGGTATCAAGGAAGGTAAAGTACAGTTGGTAGCGAAGGCGAATGCCACCGCATCCGATTTCACGGGTGCAGGCGTGATCGAGGTAAACGCACAAACCACGGATGCGAACCTCCACTATACGCCTATTCAGGCTTCCGAGAGTCCGAAATACGATATCTGTACCGCTGCCGGTCTGCCGCGTAATACGAAGTTCGACTATGTGAGCCATAAGGCTCAGGCTACGACCCTCCAACCGGGTACTGTATATAGCTGGCGTGTAGGTTACGGCACCTACTGGAGCGAGATTGGTCAGTTTGTGACCAAAGAAGAGGACCAAGGTGATTTCTCCTTCCTGTACATGTCCGACAGTCACATTCAGGACTATGAGTATATCGAGGAAGCCCGTAAATGCGCGAATGCAGTAGCCAAGAACGAACCCGATGCGAAGTTCTGTCTCTTCCCGGGTGACTTCGCCGATACGGGTGGTGATACCAACTCCGAGTGGCAGTGGGAACAGTGGTTCGACGGTTCGATGCGTCCGGCATTGAATAAGATGGCGTTTGTTCCGACGGACGGTAACCATGACGACAGTAAGAGCCTGAACTACGACTACCACTTCAATACCGACTGGGGCTTTGCGAATGCTGCTCAGACCAAACCGCAGTTCAAGGGTATCACCTACAGTTTCGTTTATGGCGATGTGCTGTTCCTCGTGTACTCGCTGCAGGATTGGTGGCGCGCAGAAGGAACAACTGAGGAAGGCATGCAGTCACCGTACTTGTCGCTGGATGTACGTAACTGGTTCTTGGACGAGATAGCCAAACATCCGAATACGAAGTACCGTGTGACCTTGTCGCACAAGAACATCTTCTCGGGTGCCGGTCACCATACGGATGACGAGTGTCCGCTGATTCGTAACATGATGCTGCCGATCTTCAAGGAATGCGAGATCGACCTCGCTATCCAAGGTCACGACCACTGCTACGAGGTGATGGGTCCGGTGAATCCGGATACCCGCAAAGTGGTAGAGGGTGCTGTTACCGATGTTCAGAGCGTTGCGGTAAATACGAATACGAACATGACCGGTAAAAGCGGCGGTACATTCACGACCGACGATGGTACGCTGTACTTCATCGGTGCTACCTGCGGACGTAAGCGTTACTATCCGTATAGTCAACAGAAGATGATCGATGAGTACACCGAGGATCCGGCTATCCTGTTCGACTACAAGCACCATAATGTGAAGGACTTGTGGAGCCTCTTCACCTCGCGTTTCGGTCAACCGGGTAGCCCGAGTTACAGCCGCTTCAACGTCACAAGCAACGGTATCGAAGTCGTGACCTACAAGACGGATGACAACGGTAACAAAGAGGTATTCAACACCATCCTCGTGAAGCGTACCAAACCGCATACCAATCCGGAAGGACTGGAGAATATCCGCATCGAGGATCTCCACGAAGGCGAGAAATTCATCCTGAACGGACAACTGTATATTAAGAAAAACGGTCGTATCTACAACGTTATTGGGCAGCGCATTGCCCAATAACGTGCCTCGCGGCAAATCATAACACACTATATTTATTAACCTATTAAATTCTAATTGTATGAAAAAATTTTTATCTTTTTTCGCTGCAATGCTTTTTGCCGTTGCAGTTAACGCGCAGACAGATTTTACCGGCGGGTACAACTGCGCAGCAGATGATGCTGTGCTGGTCGGCACGGTCAGCTCTTCCTTCGGTTTGAATACCGATGCTGAACCGCACTATATCTTCTGGAGCGACAGAGCATTGAGTGCTCCGGCAGCTGCGACCTGGCAAGTGCAATCCTCCCTCGCATGCTATATCAATGTTACGCTTGATTTAGGTCCGATAGTAGGATCGAACAAACATATCTTCGAGGTAAGAGTGTATGACGCCAACGGTGCAGAATTAGGTATGGTGAAAGAAGCCGCAGAAAATACGGATTCGGAAATGCAGAAAGTATTGGACGGAACGATTCTGATACCTGCAGCCGGTACCTATACCGTAGAGTTGGTTAATAATCGCGACTGGGGTAAAGGCGCTGTGAAGAACATTATTTTATCGTTCGCCGGAATAGCTCCTGTTACCGATTTTGCTGCTCCCGGTTATTCCTGCGCAGCAGATGATGCTGTTCTGGTTGGTACAGTCAACTCATCCTTTGGTATAAAGACCGATGTTGAGCCGCATTATATCTTCTGGAGCGACAGAGCATTGAGTGCTCCGGCAACTGCGACCTGGAATATCATGGCTACACGCGGTTGTTATGTGACCGTTACGCTGGATTTAGGTCCGGTGGTAGGATCTAACAAACATATCTTTGAGGTATCCGTAAAGAACGCCAGTGAAGCTGTTTTAGGCACTGTGAAAGAAGCCGCAGAAAATACGGATTCAGAAATGCAGAAAGTATTGGACGGAACGATTCTGATACCTACAGCCGGTACCTATACCGTAGAGTTGGTTAATAATCGCGACTGGGGTAAAGGTGCTGTAAAGAATGTGATTCTTACCTATTCTGCTGATGCTCCGGAGGAGATTATCGAAGTGACGGGTGTGGAGCTCAACAAGAGCGAGTTGGCATTGGAAGTAGCTGAAGTAGAACTGCTTATCGCTACCGTTACTCCGGACAACGCATTGGACAAGACCGTAACATGGGAAAGCAGCGTTCCCGCTGTAGCTACCGTTTCGGAAGAAGGATTTGTAACCGCTATTGCTGAAGGTCAGACTGTTATTTCCGCCAAAGCCGGTGATATTACCGCTACATGTCTTGTTTCCGTTTCTGCTGCATCCATTCCTGATGTTGATTTCTATGCTCCTTGTGTTCTCTCCGCTAAGAAAGCTCAAACGGAAGGTGCAATCTGGAAGATGTACACCAGCGAGACCTATAAACTGTACGGCGAAGGTGGTCATAACAAGAATTACGGAAATGCTTTGTGGACGATCAATGTAACCAGACCGTGCATCGTAAGCGGTATGCTGAATGGCGTAGAAGGTGGTCACTTGTTCGCGTTGGATCTGTACAAAGGCGAAGAGTTGGTTGCTACTATTGCTCATCCTGAGAGCAAAGCATGGAGTAAGGGAGAGATCGCGCTGGAAGGCACATTGACCTTTGCTTCCGCAGGTATCTACACGCTCAAACTGCGCAACACTCAGGAGTGGTCTTCCGGTAAGGTGGCAGGCATTACGCTTACTTACGAAGCTGATGCTCCGGCTACCGCTATCGAGAATACCAATGCGGCTGTTAAGACCGTGAAGAAGATTGAGAATGGTCAGATGATCATCATCAAGAACGGCGTGAAGTACAATGCCCTTGGAACGATGATGAAATGATGGAATGATGAAATGATGAAATGATGGAATGATGAAATGATGGAATGATACTCGGCAATGCCGAGGGTATAACAGAAACGACTCGCAAACGCGGGTCGTTTCTTTGGTTATCGTTTCTTTTTATACCGTGCGGACTTCTACACCCGCGGCTTTGAGTTGGCCGGTCATGCCGACAGGGATGGCGCGATCGGTGATGATATAATCCAGTTCGTTCACATTCCCCACATGCACATAACTGCGCTTGTTGAACTTCGACGAGTCGAAAACGGCAATCACTTTGTCTGCCTGCTGAATCATGATCTGGTTGAGCAAGGCTTCCTCCAGATTCGGCGTGGACACCCCGTTCTCCAGCGAGAATGAGTCCACACCCAAGAAGAGTTTGTATCCGCTGAAATTACGCAGCACCGAGATCGCCAAAGGACCTACGGTGGACAAACTCGACATACGCACATTTCCGCCCAAGAAGACCACATCGAAACGCTTGTAACTCATGAGTTCCGTAGCGATATTCATGGCATTGGTCAGGATTCGCAAGTTACGAAATTTACCCAAATGACGCGCCACTTCCAAAGTCGTCGTACCGGAGTCCAGCATGATGAAATCGCCGTCTTTGATGAGCTTGACCGCTTCCTCTCCGATACGCTCTTTCTCGCGGAAATTGAACATCCGCTTGCGTTCGATAGTCGTATCCTCACTCCCGTTCTCTACCGGTTTACGCATCGCCCCGCCGCGCGTTCGCAATAGCAGATGGCGGTTCTGCAAAATCGTCAGATCCTTTCGAATGGTCACCTCCGAAATACCGGTTTCCCGACTGATATCCGTGACCTGTACTTCTTCTTTTTGCTCCAACATGCGCAATATAAGCGCCCGTCTCTCTTTCGCCGAATTATTCATGGTGTACAAAAATTTGGTGCAAAGGTACGAAATATTTTCGAAACATGCAAATAAAAAGTTTCGTAAGTATTTTTCGAAACATTACGAAAGCGGTTTTGAAAGCATGTAATATATTGAAAATATATCAGTTACAAAGAATATATTACGAAAAACCCCAAAAATATGTTGTAAAACATATTACCTTCTATTGATTATATCAAATAAAAGCAGTAATTTTGCGCCGAATTAAAATGCCAAATAGTATATATCATGAAAAAATCAGTATTCATTCTTGCCCTCGCAGCGCTGAGCCTTACGGCTTGTCAGAAAGCTGCCAATGAGGATCAACAGGCCGCTAATCCGGCAGCGACTATTCTGCTGAAGGATTTTGCTCCGCAGGTGATCAATAACATCCCTATGACCCATGTAGAGCGCGCTAAATTCGACATCATCGATATGCACGCGCATGACTATGCATCGAGCGAAGAAGAGATTGCGCAATGGTGCCAGACGATGGACGAGGTAGGTGTGCTGAACACCGCTATCATGCATTGCTCCTGGATCGGTCGTCCGTTTGAGGAAGTAGTAGAAGCTTATGCGCCGTACAAGGATCATTTCCGCTTCTGGTGCTGCTTCGATTATACGGACATGAGCGAAGAGGGTATTCAGAAGGCATGCGAGACCTTAGCCCGCTGCAAAGAGATGGGCGCGGTCGGCGTAGGTGAGTTGGGCGACAAGGGCGAAGGCGACACCTATGCCCGTCCGGGAGACGGCAAGGATATTCATATCGACGACCCGCGTATCAAGCCGCTGATTGAGAAATGCGCAGAGTTGAAGATGCCGATCAGTATTCATATCGCGGAGCCGTACTGGATGTACCTGCCGATGGACGAGAAGAACGACGGACTGGTGAACGCCGTGACATGGCATGTGGATACGACCAACTGCTACGGATATGACAAGTTGATGGAGACCTTCGAGAACGCCGTTCGAGAGAACCCGAAGACCATCTTCATTGCCTGCCATTACTTGAACATGACGCATGACCTGCCGCGCTTGGGTGCCCTGCTGGATAAATATCCGAATATGTATTTCGATATCTCGGCGCGTGTAGCGGAGAGCGCACATACGCCGCGTGCTACCCGGGAATTCCTTATCAAATATCAGGACCGCGTGCTCTTCGGTACAGACAACGGTATGGACGCATCGATGTATCAAACAATCTTCCGCGTACTGGAGACCAACGACGAGCATTTCTATATGCCGGAGAGCGAGTATCACTGGGCGCTGAGCGGTTTCAACCTGCCGGACAAGGTACTGAAGAAACTGTATCATGATAATGCAGAACGGATTCTTACGGAATACCGTTAATAGTCGAAAGAAAAAAGTCGAAAGAAAAAAGCATGAAGCAATGAAAAAAGTCTTTTATCTTTTCTCTTTGAGCGCAGCGGTCTTTTGTCTGAACGCCTGTGCGCCGAAGCAGGAGACGGAGCGTCTGATCTGCGCGGAAGCGGAGATGAGCGTTTTCCCGTACAGCGGGAACGGCTTGCGCGTGACGAAGCTTCAGACCATCACGCCGGTGGAGGGTGTAGAAGGACTGGAAGTGATCGAGACATTCTTCGTGAACGAAGGAAAAAGTATCACCGTACAGGCATACGACCTTTGCCGCACGACGATCACGCCGCAGGACACGGTCGTTTGGTCGCTCCAGCCGAGCAGCACTTCGGCGCGTTTGGACTGGGTACTGCCCGTGACGGAAGGATTCTACCAGCGTAACTACCTCGGCATGAACAACACCGACTACGGAGGTGGTATCCCGATGGTGGATATTTGGCAACGCGAAGGCGGTATGGCGATCGGTCTTTTCGAACCCGTGCTGCGTATGATCTCCATGCCGGTGGAATGGAAACGCTATGCGAACGAAGTGACGATGAGTTTGCATTACGATCTGCCGGAACCCATCGTATTGGAGAAAGGCGACACGCTGCATTGCTTCAAGGCATTCCGCTTAAGCCACAAAGGCGACTATTTCAATGCGCTCCGTATTTTCTCGGATTATATGCAAGCCAATGAGGGCGTACAGATGCAACCCTCCGAGCCCGAAGCCTTCGAACCCGTATGGTGCGCATGGGGCTACGAGCGAACCTTCACTATCAATGAAGTGATCGGTACGCTGGACAAAGTAGCAGAACTCGGTTTCCGTTGGGTGGATGTAGATGACGGGTATCAGATCGCCGAAGGCGACTGGACTACCAACAGCCGTTTCCCCGGCGGAGACAAAGATATGCGCCGCATGACCGATGCGATCCATCAGCGCGGTATGAAAGCCAAACTATGGTGGGCACCGCTGGCAGCTGACCCGGGTACGAAATTGCTCAAAGAGCACCCCGAGATGATGCTGCGTACGGCAGAATGGGCGCCGGAGTTCATCACATGGTGGGACAGCTGGTACCTGTCACCCGTAAGCGAAGCAACTGATGCCTATACGAAAGACCTGCTGAAGATGTTTATGAAGACCTGGAACTTCGACGGACTCAAGATAGACGGTCAGCACCTCAACTGCTGCCTACCCGACTACGGCGAGACAGCGGCATTGGACGATCCTTGGCAGGCACCGGAGCAGATGCCGAGTTATTTCGAGAAAGTGTATGCGCAAGCACGGGCTTATAAATCCGATGCTGTTGTGCAGGTTTGTCCCTGCGGATGCGCAGTGAACTATTTCCTCATCCCGCATATCAACCAGGCGGTAGCTTCCGACCCGATGTCCTCCCGCCAGGTGCGTATGAAACGCAAAGCGTATGCGGCGATGGCGCCGGCATTGGCGTATTATGGCGACCATGTAGAACTGACCGATAACGGCGATGACTTCGCATCCCAAATTGGTACGGGTGCGGTGATTGGTACGAAGTTCACATGGCCAAAAGACAATCCCGATGTGAAGGACGGACCATTCGTACTGACGCCGGAGCGCGAAGCGCTGATCCGCAAATGGATGAAGATTTACAAGGAGAATAATCTCTCGCGTGGCGAGTATCTGAACCTCTACACATGGGGTATCGACTATCCGGAAGCACATGTGATTCGTCAGAACGACGCGCTATACTATGCGTTCTATACGGATGATGTACCGTTCAGCGGTACGATCGAGTTGCGCGGTCTGGAGTCCGATGCCGAATATATGGCCGTTGAGTACACCGCGGATGAACCGAGAGAGTTCATTGTGAAAGGCAGTGAACCGAAGATTGATGTGAACTTCGAGCGCAGCTATCTATTGAAAATCACCAAAAACAACTAATATCTATGAAACGAATCCAAGTTATCTTTTTCGGCCTGATGCTGTGTACGGCTATGTTTGCCGACATCAGCGTAAAAGGTACCGTTATTGATGCGGACAATTCAGAGCCCATGATCGGCGTGAGTATCCTGGTGAAGGGTACAACCACCGGTACGATTACCGATTTCGACGGTAATTTCGAACTGTCGGTTCCGGAAAAAGCAACACTGCAACTATCGTACATGGGTTACAAGTCGATTGAAGTTCGCGCCGTACCGATGATGAACATCATCATGGAAACCGATGCGCAGCAACTGCAAGAAGTAGTGTCCCTCGGTTATTCCGCAGTGAAGAAAGCTGAACTGAGTTCGGCGGTTGTAACAGTCGATGCCGAGAAACTGACCGATGTCACCACCTCGGATGTAGGAAACATGCTGCAAGGTAAGATTGCCGGTGTGCAAGTGACTAACGCAGGCGGTCAACCGGGTGATGCGGCGCAGATCCGCATCCGCGGTACAGGATCTATCACCGCTTCCGCTGCTCCGGTATATGTAGTGGACGGCGTGATGGGCGGTAGTTTCAACCCCAACGATGTGGAGACAATCTCCGTGCTCAAGGATGCCGGTTCGACCGGTATCTACGGTGCCTCCGCAGCCGGCGGCGTCATCGTTGTGACCACCAAATCGGGTAAGAAAGGCAGCAAAGTGAGTGTCGATCTGCGTGCCAAAGTGGGCGGCAAGCAAGCCCTGTTCGGCAACTTCAAGATGATGAACGGCGCGGAGATGTACCAGTTCCAACGGAGCCTTATGCGCGCAGGTACATTTGATATGCTATATAAAAAGGTATGGAATGAGTATCTGCAATATCAAGACTGGGACTGGAAAAAAGAATTCTTCCATACCGGTTTGATTCAGAACTATAATGTAGCCGTCAAGGGCGGTTCGGAGCACGTAGGCTACTATGTTTCGCTGGACTATTTCGGAGAAGACGGTACGTTGAAAGGAACGGGTATGAAGAAAATCAGCGGACATGCCTCCCTCAAAGCCGATATCTGCAAATGGCTGGATATGAATATAAAAATGGACTTCACCAAGTCCTATACCGACTATGCTCCGTCCTGGATGATGCTGAATGATGCGTTCTACAAATCGCCGTGGGATAACCCCTATACCTATGACGAGAACGGCAATCTCACCTCCAACTATATCTATATCGAGCCGACGATGAAAAAGCGTCCCGATAACGGCAGACTTTGGTATAGCCACGAGAAGTGGAATTCATTGCATACATCGCAGTATAACTACTCCAAATCTAACGGTTTTGGTTATTCGGGCGTACTGCAACTCAATTTCCATTTCACCGATTGGTTGCATTTCTCGAGCACCAACACCTATGGTTCGGGTTATTCCAAATCCACGGAATACACCGATCGCCGCACCTATCATGACACCTATAAACAAGGTCATTTAGGCGAGAGTATTGGAATAGACAAGAGTTTCGGTACCACCAATATCCTCAAAGGCGGTTCCCAATGGGGTGCGCACAGTTTCAACGCCATGGCGGGTTTTGAATATAGTTTTTGGAAATCCGAATACACCTCTTCCGCCGGTACCGGCATGCCGAATGGCATAGACGCATTGAACGCTACGGCTCCCTATTCCGTAGGCGGATATAACATCCCGGGTGCAGGTTGGTCTGTCTTCCTGCAAGCCAGCTACGACTATGCGAAGCGCTATTTCATCACCGCCACCTACCGCGCAGAGGCGAGTTCCATCTTCGCGCCCAGCCACCGCGTAGGTCATTTCCCGTCGGTAGCAGCCAGCTGGCTCATCAGCAACGAGAATTTCATGAAAGACCAAAAGGTTGTATCCTTCTTCAAACTGCGCGCTTCGTACGGTATCACGGGTAATAACAATATCCCGCCCTACCAGTATCTATCCACCTATAGTCTGTCCAATCGGTACCAAAATGTAGTAGGCGCCACCTCGAGTCGTTTGGCAAGTCCTGACCTGCGTTGGGAAACCGCATACATGGCATCCCTCGGTATCGACCTGACTTTCATCAACCGCATCGATATGTCCATCGACCTCTATCAAACGGATAATACCGACCTGCTGCTCGATGTACCGGTAGCACCTTCAACCGGATTCTTCAAAGTAACGAAAAACGCCGGATCGGTTCGCAACCGCGGTATTGAATTCCGCATCGATGCGAACATCATCGATATGAAGAAATGGCGTTGGGACTTAGGCTTCAACATCGGTTTCAACCAGAACCGCGTCACCTATACGCCGGATCATAAGCCCTTCCTGCAGACAGCGATCAATGTAAGCCAGCAAGTGAAGGAAGGACATGATATCTACTCATGGTATATGAAAGAATGGGCAGGCGTGGATCCGGCAAACGGCAATCCGCTTTGGTACATGGTGGACGAAGAAGGAGAATATGTACTGGATGACCGGGGCAACAAGACGACCACCTCCGATTATAACGCAACCCATGCACGCATCGTAGGTACCGCCAGCCCGTTGTTCTCCGGAGGTATCAATACCCAACTGAGTTGGAATGGTATCTTCCTGCATATCAACACCAATTTCACCTTCGGCAACAAGATCTACAACCAGACGCGTGAGATGACCGATGCCGATGGTGCGTACACGGATATCAACCAATTGTCGTTAGCAGCCTACGGTTGGAACCGCTGGACCAAACCCGGCGATATAGCCACTCACCCGAAAGCTGTAGCAGCCAATGAATCCAACTCGAATGCCGTTTCATCGCGTTATTTAGAGGACGGCAGTTTCTTCCGTCTGAGAAATATCACGGTGGGTTACGACTTCCCGGCCAAACTCATCAGCAAAGCGAAAATGACCAAATGCCGTATCTATTTCACGGCAGACAATATCGCTACCGCCACCAAGTTCTCCGGTATGGATCCCGAGATCAATCTGGTATCGGGTAATAACACCTTAGCCGGATTGTATTCCTCCAACTACCCGGTTGGACGTTCCTTCCAAGGAGGCGTGGAGATTTCGTTCTAACGAACGATTTGATAATTTAAAATTTAAAATTTAAGATTTAAAGTTTGAATTATGAAAACGAAACTAACATATCTAACCGTAGCACTCGGAATGATGCTCGGTTTGGCGAGTTGCAACATGGATTTTTATCCTTCGGATGAGCAGAGCACGGATGTGATCATGAAGGAAGCCAGCGGTACTATTATTGACGGCTGCTATTCCTTACTCAAAGATGAAGTGGAGTATCTCGGTTGGCCAAGCGGCAACACCTATTGCCGGCATTGGTTCCAGATGGCGGAGTTCCCGGCAGATAACATCTGTCTCTCCGGTCGTAGTACCGACCCGCTCTTCCAAGCGACCACCTATACCATGACCGATAACCTGCAGAACGTAGGTACGCTCTGGATGCTCGCCTATAAGATCATCTATATGACCAATACGCTCATTGAGACGCTGGATGAGGAGAAAGAGGAAAATAAGCAAACATTAGGCGAAGCTTATTTCATGCGTGCGCTGATGCATCTGAATATGGTGACGCTCTTTGCGAAGCCCTATCATAAGGATGCACACGACCATATGGGCGTACCTTTGCGTACGGCGGCGCTCTCTACCGTTACAGAACGCGACCCTGTCGGCAAAGTATATGACCAGATTGTAAAAGATTTGCAAAAAGCATCCGAACTGATGGGCAATTCGCGCGGCAATGCCGGCTATCCGTCCAAGGACGCAGCATTAGGTCTGCTGAGCCGTGTGTATCTATATATGGAGCGCTATGAGGATTGCTATCAACTGGTAGAGCAAATGCTCGGCGGAACCGGAAAAGATGCAGCGCTTGCCAAACTGGATCCGAATCTTGCATCCTATTTCGCCAACGCCAAGACTTCCCAAGAAACCCTCTTCTGTATTGCACATGAGGTAACGGAAGATAGAGGTCAGTCTTCTATCGGCTCGATGTACAATGCCGAAGGTGGCGGTTGGGGAGAGATTTATCCCTCCTTCCCGCTGCTCAACCTCTACGAGCGCTATCCGGAGGATATCCGTTACACGGCCTTTATCCATCCGCAATACGCAGATGAAGAAGTAAGCGATAAACTCAGCGTATATATACCGGTGGGGACCAAAAATTCTACCGAGAAACGGGATGTAAAATCTGCCACCGTTACCTATAATGCTTCGGATGACTCCTATACTTTCTACGATGTGGACTTAGGAGGTGCGTACAAAGTAAAAAAACGCCCGGCAGCACAAGCGGAATATTCCGAGTACTATATCCCTGACTACAACGGAGAAGATCTGATGGTGCGTATTATGCCGTCCAATATGGACACCCGTAATACCTATCCCGTATTCTTTATTACTAAGTTCGGCTATCAGAACGGCAGTCCTACCTTATCTTCACCGGTAGTACTCCGCTGGGCTGAAGTGATCCTCAATGCCGCTGAAGCACATGCACACGCAGGCAATGACGATGCGGCATTGGCTTATGTCAACGCCATCCGTCAGCGCGCAGGCATCCCGCAAGAAGGTATGTTCTCCGCCAATTCGATGCATGGCTATCAGAATGCATTGGAGGTGGTATTAGACGAGCGCCGGTTGGAATTGGCATTCGAGGGACACCGTATGTTCGATGTTTATCGCAATAAAATGAATATGGATCGCCAATATCCGGGTGTACAGCAATGGAAAGTCGTTCCTTATACTGAGCCCCATATATTATACCCGATACCGAACGGCGAATGGACCGTCAGCGGTATCACGCAGAACGATGAATATTAATTAACTTATAGTTTAACCCTTTAAATAAAAAAAAGTATGAAAGCAAATTGGAAATTAGCACTTATGTGCCTGGCAACATTGACAATGGTTGCATGTGGAGACAAGAACCCTGCTGAAGCCGGTGGCGGAGGTGGCGGAGGTATTCCGGAAGGTTATGTTCCTCCTATCAGTGTAGAGGATAAATCTTTAGCTGATTGGGATGCGCTGGAGCATCAAGAGTTAATAGTAAGGGATGAATTAACAGCAGAAACGCCTTATTGGAGCGCATTAAAAAAGGTCCAAGTTTATGCCGATTCTATCTGTATTTTCTATGCTCTTACCTTTGAGCCGACAGCCATCACTGCTCCATCAGAAACCGCAGGTTACCACATTTATTTGAATGCCGATAATGATCCGAATACCGGTGGTCACTGGGATTTGTTCGGCCCTGAAAACAAAGGTAATGAAGATATCCTGTTCGAAGGTACGGTATGGGATGTTGATGGTAACCAAACCAGTTATTCACCGCCGTTCATCAGTTATTGGAGTGGTCCGGTAGGTGGTAATGATTGGTATTGGACCGAATTTGATTTAGTTGACGCTCAGGTTAGTGCTTCTCAATTCGTAGCAGACGGCGTTGTAGAAGGCTATCTCGTTCGCGATCTTATTCCCTTCAAGAAATGGTCGAATGCCTTCGAAATCGGTTTTGATTTATATGATGATGGTTATACAGCAGTTGGTTTGCTGCCCCAAGGCAATGCTACCGATGGCGGAAAACAGATTGGACGTAAGCCCAAACTGAAAGTAACATTTGACGAATAAGAAAAAATTCATTTGTATGAAAAAACACATTATTGTCCTTGCGGCTATCGTATCGGTCTTCATGGCGTGTACCCCCCATGAAGATCCGATTCCGGAGGGCTCGATCTTTTATACGGAAACCGATGAAATGCTCTCTAATCCGGAGCGCGGATTCTATGTGCAAAAGTATTACACTCCTGCGAACTTGGAAGATACGATTGCCAAAGAAACGGTAGCAATCAATAGAGAGATATCCAATATCACCCTCTATCTGCATTCCTACTATATGACCGATACCGCTGCGGGTTCGCCGAGTTATATTGCGAGTGACCTGCCGCCGGAGTTTCTGGATCGCTTGGACCGTAATATGAAGGCGCTCCGAGCAGGCGGCGCCAAGGCGATATTGCGTTTTTCATACAAATACTCAGAGAGTGTCTTCGATAGGCCTTGGGATGCCACCCCTGAATGGGCACTGAGGCATATCGATCAGATCGGTCCCTATCTGATGAAGCACGCGGATGTGATTTATTGTATCCAAGCGGGCTTCATCGGAGTGTGGGGCGAGTGGTACTACACCACCAATTATCCGATGAATCCTTCCAAAGATGAGCGGTATGAGACGCGTTGGCCGATTGCAGAGCGCCTGATGGAGGTATCGCCTTCCGACCGGCAGATCTGTTTCCGTCAACCGCAGTTTAAGATCCGTTATCTGCGCTCGCATGGGATGGACCCCACCCCGCTTACGGCCGGCGAAGCCTACCAACCGACTATCAAAGCGCGTTGGGCAGGACATAACGACTGCTTCGTTTCCGATGCAAATGATGTAGGCACCTATCACCCGGGATGGGATGTTGATGATCGGGATTTCTGGGCAAAGGATACCCGCTATACCGTCATGGGAGGCGAGACCTGCAAATTATGCCAATACTCCGACGGCGCCAATGCCATCAAGGAGATGGAGAAATTCCATTGGTCGTACTTATGCAATTCCTATCATAAGGATGTGCTGAACTTATGGAATAATACCGGTTACTATAAAGAGATTAAGAACCGTCTGGGTTACCGCCTTGTATTGGATCAAGCATATCTGACGCAGCAACCCAAAGCCGGCGAGAAATTCGAAGCACAAATGACCCTGCGTAATGTAGGATTCGCTGCGCCGGTCAACAAACGCGATGTGGAACTGATTTTCGTTTCCGTCAATGACCCAGCGAAGAAATATGTCTATCCGCAAACGGAGGACCCGCGCTTCTGGATGGGTGGCGAGACTCGGAAGTTCACGCTGGGCTGTACGCTGAATGAGGCCATGCAGGGCGAATATAAGGTCTATCTCAACCTGCCCGACCCCTATGCGTCTCTTCATGACGACCCGCGGTATTCCATCCGCCTCGCCAATAAGGACATGTGGGAAGAAGAAACCGGCTATAATTATTTAACCACTGTTACCATTGAATAATATGAAAGATAAACTTTGGTTGCTATTTATCCTCATCACCGTCGTTACATGGGGTGTATGGGGTGCATTCTCCGGATATCAGATCCAAAACGGTATTCCTGATACCGTAGTATATATCCTTTGGGCATTATCGATGATCCCGTGCGCGATAGTCGCGCTGGTCATCAACAAAGGTAAGTTCCTTTGCGACACCAAATCGATACTGCTGGGCTGCACGGTCGGTTTGCTCGGCGCAGGAGGTCAA
>Ga0247611_10003920_pt1 | contig 21371 bp, 16 predicted proteins | sample 177DNAGHGhighgp2_FD_192422 | JGI IMG/M metagenome (GOLD analysis project Ga0247611, IMG submission 192422) | Sheep rumen microbial communities from Palmerston North, Manawatu-Wanganui, New Zealand - 1770 DNA GHGhigh gp2 | ecosystem: Host-associated > Mammals > Digestive system > Stomach > Rumen... | reverse complement strand
CTCACCTTCGAGACCTGTTCGATAAGACTAATTTCAACGATGTCAAAGATCGATTTGGTCCCCTCATTCCGGGGCTATTTGATTAATATTTAAACTCGTCCCATTTTAACGGGACACTAATGATAAATTGTAATAAAAATAAATAAGGAACGACATGATTGAGATTATTAACATCGAAAAAACAGCCTACGATAAGTTTGTAGGACAGTTTGAGGGATTCGTCAAAAAAATGACGGAGATGGGTAATCGTGGCACTAACAAGTGTCTGGGTGACTGGCTTGATAACGATGATGTGTGCAGAATCCTGCGCATCAGCAAGAGAACTTTGCAGACCTTACGGGATAATGGTACGCTGGCGTATTCGCAGATAAGCCACAAGACCTATTACAGGCAGGAGGACGTGGACAATGTCATGAAGGATGTCAAAGACAGAAAGAAAGCTGCTGCATGGCGCAAGCCTCGCAAGGTGTCCAAAGTACAAGCAGATAACGAAGTTTTTTAACAACAAAAGATTAACGGAATATGGATTTACAGAGCAACGTGAATGAATTGATTACTTTGAGGACTAATGGTGTGGAGGATGCTATGAAGTCGATGAAGGACATTGAAAACCTGTTTGACAAGGTGACGAGCAACTATCGTCCCTTGCTGAACGGTGAGCGGTATCTGTCAGACGTGGAGGTGTCCCACCGTCTGAAGGTAAGCCGACGTACCTTGCAAGACTATCGGGACAACGGCACTCTACCTTATTTCAAGTTGGGTGGCAAGGTGCTGTATCGTGAGAGTGACTTGGAAGAACTGCTCCAAAGGTGTTATCACCCCGTTATCAGTAAAGCGGTATCACAGAGGATTACCCGCTAAAGGGAATATCCATCACAAAGAGAGAGAAGAAAGATGGATGCCTGACAATTGCCAGAACATCCGTCTTTCTTGGTTTTGAGCATCACCCGTCTGTTTCTTACTCCTCCTTGGAGGATTGCGACTGATGCCTGAAATCCACATCGTCCACAATGATACAAATCTGCTCATAAGGACTGCGTTCATATGCCTTGTTTGTCATGTACCTGCGGAATATCTGCGCATTACGGCTGGGCAGTTTGTAAGTCAGGTAGAGTGTCAAGTCAAGATTATAGACTTCCATCGTCCAGCCTTGATGCTCATGCCTTGGGAACGGTATTCTCTGCATCGTCTCATACTCGTAGAGTTCACTGTGTTTGTAGATAGCGCGGATAGCCCGAAAAACTGTTGCTTCTGGCAGACCGAACATATCTGCTATTTCTTCCCTTGTCATCCACACGTCTATCAGCGGCATACTAACCTTGCCGCCTTCTGTCATTCTGATGATTCCTCTTTTCATAGTCATGCCATTTTGATGTTACAGAATGATGCGTTGAGTTTGTCGCCTAACATGGTCAGGTCATTGTTCAACTTCTGGGATGTGATCTTCGCATAAATCTGTGTCGTGGTAATGTTGGTGTGCCCTAAGACACGGCTGACACTCTCGATGGGCATACCGTTTGTCAAAGCGATTGTTGCAAATGAATGGCGCCCGCAGTGATATGAGATTTGCTTTTCTATTCCACAGGCTTTCATGACAGTTTTCAGTTTCTTACACATTGACCAGTAGTTCATCTTACCGAATATCAGTTTTTCTTCTTGCAGGTGTTTGTAGCGATTGATAATCTGCAATGGTACATCCATCAGTTTTACTTGGAATGGAATGTTCGTTTTGTGTCTCTTGCCAATGATCCATTTATCACCATTGACTTCCACGATGTTATCCGTAGTCAACTCCTTCACGTCGATGAACGAGAGGGCGGTGAAGCATACAAAGATAAAAGTATCACGCACAAAAGCAAGGTCAGTATCCTCAAACTCATGGGTCATGACTGTCTTCAGTTCATCCTCTGTCAGATATGCCCTTTCCTTGCAATTCGGACTGATATGAAACTGTGCAAATGGATTACGGGGAATCTTGCCGTTATAATGCGCTCTAAGAACAACACCTTTCAGCCACATACAACGCTGCCAGATGGTTCCGTTGGCAAGTCCTCTGTCCGTACTGAGATAGGCAGCGAAGTCCTTGATGAACTCTGGGGTAAGTTCTAACATGGATATGTCTGTACGACGGAGATTGGACTGGAGAAAATCGGAAACGTCCTTTCGTGAACGCTGCATAGCCCACAGTGTACTTGCTACTCTATCTTTGCCAACACGTTTCTTGAGACTGGCAATGTCCTTGTCGAAGGCATTCAGCAGGGTCTCATACTCGCTGCCGAATCCCTGATAGGAGTTGCGTACCATCTCTGCCGTCACAAATGCCTCACGGTCTGATAGGTGCTGATAGTGCTTGATGATTTGCGCCTTGATGTTGTCGAGGTCACGGTTAATCTGCAATGCCTCCTTGCTGCGTCCCTTGGCACAGTTGCCCTTCACGTCCCACATAGCCAGTGGTATGCTGTGCTTGCATGAAAACTGGCACTGTGTACCGTTGATGGTAATCCTGCCCATGATAGGAACAATCCCATCCTTCTCCTTACCCTTGTTCGCGTAGAACAAAATCTTGAATGTACTTCTCATTTCTATAATTCCTTTTTAACTTCAGGCTGCAAATATAATACCTTTTTCTGAGATGCTTTTTCGGCAATTCATTGCAGATTGTTGAGTCGAAAACCAGTCAGTTTGAACTACGTCATTCTGCCTTTTTCGTACCCTTGGAATTAGAAAAGTTTAACTGTCAGAGATGGTTCAAAGGGGTTACGATTTAGAGACCTAACTCTTGCACCAATCCGCATCAAGTTGCCTTTTCACTCCATCCCTCAATTCCCCATTATTCCCTGTCTTGCCTTTTATTTACGGTCATTCTGCGTTAATCTTCGAAAATTGCTCGTTAGTTACAAACTTTTTTAGTAACTTTGCGACAAATTAAACTAAAACCTACTTATCATGCAAAGAAAATTGTTCATCGTGATGGCCTTGCTGGCCGTAATGACAGCAAAGGCTGAGGACGGTAGCCGCCTGTGGCTCAGATATGATGCGGTAAAGACTGCCAAAGTCAGTGGTGCTGACAAGACGCTGGCCGCTGAGGAACTGCGAACCTACTATAAGGGTAGCCGTGTTCACCTGCTGATTGACCCCAATGTGCAGGGTGATGAGGCTTATCGCATCAATGGCGATACATTGGCTGCGCGTACGGAACGTGGCTTGCTCTATGGCGCGTATGCCTTGCTGCGCGGCGAACGCACGTCGTCGGCACCATTCTTCCGTCTGCGTATTTTGAATCATTGGGATAATCCCGACGGAAGCATTGAGCGTGGCTATGCCGGTAAGAGTATCTTCTGGAAAGAGAGCAGGAGACTGGATCTGACAAAACCACTTTCAGAACTCAACCCTCAGCTCATCAAGGACTATGCCCGTGCCTGTGCCTCAATTGGCATCAACGGCTCGGTGCTCAACAACGTCAATGCCTCGCCGAATATGCTGTCGGCTCCCTATATTAATAAGGTGAAACAGATTGCCGACATTCTGCGTCCTTATGGCGTCAAGGTCTATCTGTCAGTCAACTTCGCGTCGCCCATGACGCTTAGCAAGTTGAAGACTGCCGACCCCCTGAATCCTCAGGTCAGACAGTGGTGGAAGCAAAAAGCAAAGGAAATCTACAAGGCCATCCCCGATTTTGGCGGTTTTCTGGTGAAGGCCAACTCTGAGGGACAGCCTGGTCCTGGCGACTACCAGCGCAGTCATGCCGACGGTGCTAACATGCTGGCTGACGCCGTGGCACCTTATGGCGGTATCATCATGTGGCGCTCGTTCGTCTATGGTGCCAACCACAAGGGTGAGGATCGTGTGAAGCAGGCCGTTTCGGAGTTCAAACCCTGCGACGGACAGTTCCGCAAGAATGTTATCCTGCAGTCGAAGAATGGTCCACTCGACTTCCAGCCCCGTGAGCCCTATGCGCCCATCTTCGACCAGATGACGCAGACACCGCAGATGGCAGAGTTGCAGATTACGCAGGAGTATCTCGGACAATCCACCCATCTGGTCTATCTCGCTCCGATGTGGCGGGAGTTCTTCTCATTCGTCAAACCCTCGAAGCTGGAGGGCATTGCGGGTGTGGCTAATATAGGTCTCGACAAGAATTGGTGCGGACATGACTTTGCACAGGCCAACTGGTATGCCTTTGGCCGACTCGCATGGAATCCTTCGATGAAATCGGAAGAAATTGCTGCAGAATGGCTTAATGCTACTTTCGGCCGGTCAGCCAACGTTTTACAGCGTACTTCTCAGCTCTCAACGCTGTATAACAACCCACAATTCAAACCTCTGCTCAGCCTGATGCTCCGCAGTCGTGAGGCTTGTGTTGACTATATGATGCCCCTTGGCCTGCACCACATCTTCAAGTTTGACCACCACTACGGTCCGGAGCCCGACGGCTTCAAGCCCAGCTACCCGCTGGAATGGTGCCCTGTCTATTATCATAAGGCCGACAAGGAGGGCGTAGGCTTTAATCGTAGCCATACGGGCTCTGATGCCACCAGTCAGTATCCGGAGCCTTATTGCTCACTTTACGACGATATCAACACATGCCCTGAGCGTTATCTCCTGTGGTTCCACCATGTGCCCTGGACTTATCGAATGAATAGCGGCCGTACGCTGTGGGAGGAACTGCAGTACCGCTATCAGCGTGGTGTCAACGAGGTAGAGGACTTCGTGGCAACGTGGCAGACGATGAAGCCTTATGTTGACGAACAGCGTTGGGCAGCCGTTGACAGCCGTCTGCACCAGCAGCTGGACAATGCTAAGGAGTGGCGTGACGTCTGCCTGAAGTATTTCGGCACGTTTGTGGAGTAGCCTTTTCTTGATTTCCAGCCCACAAATAGCAAGGATATTATCTGTGTGGCCCTTTCATTAAAACTCCATGAGTTTCGCGCGAAACTTATGGAGTTTTAAAAATTTCTCATGGAGTTTCGTGCGAAACTCATGGAGTTTCATAAAATACTCATGGAGTTTTGAAAAATTCTCGTGGAGTTTCAGTCTCGAACTCGACATGACTCATCAGCCGGGTGTATAAAAAAGCGCCGGGGCAGTGTGAGACGCCTCTCATCTGCCCCGGCGAAAACAAAACTAACTACTACTAATAATATTACTAAAACAAATCTCTGTTTTCTGTCGGCAAAGGTACAGCTTTTTTAGCAACCTTGCATTATCAGTTGTAGCACATACTTTTTCTTTTGTTGCAACATTCTGAACCAACGAATGGTCCAATAGCTAACATATTTTGTTCTTTGTAACTTACTTTTTTCTGATTTCGTCAAGCAGACGATCGGCGTGACCCCATTTGTCCATCATGAAAAGAACATAGCGGATATCGACGCCGATGCAGCGAGCTAGCTGGGAGTCAAAGAATATGTCGCTGGAGAGTGAGTCCCAGTTGCCGTCGAAGGCGAGACCGATGAGTCGGTTCTGACCGTCGAACATCGGTGAACCGCTATTGCCACCGGTAATATCATTGGTAGTGAGGAAGCATAGGGGCATATTGCCAGCACCACTGAGCAGGTCAATCATCTCGGGCTCCACCTTATAATCTTCGATGGAATCGCCCGTTTTCATCTTTGCAACCATGCTGGGAGCCTTTGTTTGATAGCCTGAAGGCTTGCCTCCAAGATTATATTCCTTGACCTGTCCGTAAGAGAGACGCATGGTGAAGTTTGCATCGCTGTAGTGCGGCATGTCCTCCTCCATGCGCAGTTTGGCTGCGCAGAGGTAACGCTCTTGAATGTCAATACTGTCGTTGATTTCCTGGAAGGCAACGCGCAGGTCGCCAAGGAGAGTTGTCAACTGGAGTCCGTAGTCGACGCCGAGATCAGCATTAAACGATTTCTTGTTGGGATAGAGGCGTGCCTTTTTCTTCATCAGCTGCGACTTGGCGTAGAGAGCATCAGCATAGCGCTGGCAGTCACCACCGAACTGCTGATCGATGGTCTGGTAGAACTCGGGCAGGTACTTCGCGTCGGCGGTCTGCTTACGGTAGTTCTGGAGCAGTGTACCAAGAATCTCACGATCGGTATCATAGTCCCATGTCTCAGCATTGTCTTTGATGTTTATATGCTGACGCTTGCCTGAACCAACAGGCTGCGCACCATTATGAACGAACATGGCACGTGTAGAGAGCTCGTCGGTGCGACGAAAGGTCTCGCTGAAGAGCATCCAAGCCTTGGAGATCTCCATGCGCTTGGCATAAAGACGTTGCAGCAGGGGGAAGTCGAGCTGGCCCTTGAAGAGACCTGTGCTGTCTTGCCACTGACGGAGCAGTGCTTCAAACTGCTGCTTCTGTCCGATGAGTCCGATGGAATCGATACATTTGTTCATGCCGAGAGAGTTTTTCCAGTAGTTGGAAGACTGCGCATATTTGGAGTCGTACTTGATACGTACAGCCTCACTGGCATCCATGTGGCGCTTCATGACCTCCTGCTTCACACCACGAACTTGAGCACGGATGGCATTCTCGGCGTAACGTTCCTGAATGCCATAGCTCGACAGGTAGCGTGAAGTACTGCCAGGATAACCCATGGTCATGGAGAAGGAGCCCTCCTGATAGCCCTCATCGGAGATGCGGGCCCAATGTTCAGGATGATAGGGCACATTATCCTTGGAGTAGTTAGCAGGTCCGTTAGTCTTCGGATCGGCATAGATACGGAAGACCGAGAAGTCGCACGTCTGGCGTGGCCACATCCAGTTGTCGGTCTCGCCACCGAACTTACCCATTGACTTGGGGATGGCAAAGACAAGGCGCAGATCGCTGAAATCGCGATAGGTGGTAGCAAAGTAGCGGTTGCCCTCATAGAAAGGCTTGAGCTCCAAGCGTAGTGTGGAGTCGTTCTTGCGGACATCTTTAGCCCATACATTCTCGATGGAATCGAGGAAATTTTCGCGTTCGTCTTGTGACATTTTCTCCAGTCCCATCTCAATAAGCTGTGGTGTGACGTCCTTCTGTTCAACCATGAACGATACGAACATTCCTTTATTGGGTAGCTCCTCTTCATAACTCTTGGCATAGAAGCCGTTGAGCATGTAGTCGTGCTCGACGGTCGAATGTGAGCGGATAGCCTCGAAGCCGCAATGGTGATTGGTAAAGACGAGCCCGTCAGGCGAGACGACCACGCCCGAGCAGTAACCCGAGAAATTGACAACAGCCTTCATGATGGCGTCGTCGGCTTGGTACAGTTTCTCATAGGGCAGCTGATAGCCTTCCTGCTTCATCGTCTCATAAACGGCATTTGGCAGGTTGTAGAGAGTCCACATGCCTTCGTCGGCATAGACATTGGTCAGGGCCAAAGCGGCCATGACACTGAATAGTAGTTTCTTCATGTTGTTTTATTTGTTTCTTCTGAATTTCTTTCCGATAATAGGTAGGCTGCTCAGGGGCAGATCCTTCCTGACGATATAAGTCAGGAAAAATATAATAAGAATGGTGTTCCATACCAGTTGTGCCCACGAAGGCAAGTAGTCGGCGCTGCCAATGATAAGTGCTGTGAAGACGGCGGTGATGACAACATAGATGACGATGTCCTTCATCGGGTAGGGTATGGGGTTCTTCTTCTGACCGACGATATAGCTCAAAACCATCGCTGTTCCGTAGCCGGCGACACCACCCCAGGCGCAGGCCCAATAGCCGTATTTGGGGATAAACAGGATGTTGACTGCAAAGAGTACAAGACAGCCTGCAAGTGAGAACCATGCTCCGTAGATGGTCTTGTCGATGAGCTTGTACCAAAACGAAAGGTTGAAATAGACACCCATCATGATCTCTGCTGCCATCACGATGGGAACTACGCCGAGTCCCTCGCGATAGTCCTCGCCAATGATATATTGCAAAACGGGCATCCAGCCGACCACGCAGAGGAAGGCTAGCAAGGTGAAGATCAGGAAGTACTTCATTGCAGAGGCATAGTACTCTGTCTTGTCTGAGTCCTTTGACATGGCAAAGACGATAGGCTCATAAGCATAGCGGAAGGCTTGTGTAATCATGGCCATAATCATCGCAATCTTTACGCATGACCCATAGACTCCCAATTGTACATTCGCTTCGGTTTCATCGGGATAAACAAGCGGGAAAATAATCTTGTCGGCTACCTGATTGAGGATGCCTGCAATGCCAAGAATAAGGATGGGCCATGAATAGGAAAACATCTGACGCAACAGTTGTCCGTCGAAATGCCAATGAATGCGGAAGAGGTCGGGAATGAAGAACAACGTGATAAAACCTGTGCAGAGCAGGTTGATGAAGAAAACATAAAAGACAGATGTATTGCCTAACCACACGAAATAAAGCACGTTGAGTCCAATGTTCAGGAAGATAAAGAGCATTTTCAGTGAAGCGAAGCGGATGGCCCGTTTCTGGAAACGCAGATAACTGAAGGGGATGGCCTGTAAGGCATCAAGGGCAACGACAACCGCCATCATCGTCAGGTAGTCGGGATGCTCGGTGTAACCTAGTGCACCGCTGATTGGGCCGATGAATGCAAAGACGGCCAGCAGAAACATAGATGTCAGCGCGCCTACAGTGCCAAAGGCCGTTGAGAAAACAGTGTCTGGTTTTGCTTTTTCATCGTTGGCAAATCGGAATAAAGTGGTCTCCATGCCAAATGTCAGCAGTACCAGTATCAGTGCGGTATAGGCATAGACATTGGTGCTGATGCCATAGTCGCCAGAGTCTTTTGGCATGTAGTGAGTATAAAGCGGTACGAGCAGATAGTTCAAGAATCTGCCGGCGATGCTACTGAGGCCATAGATGGCCGTATCTTTAGCGAGTGATTTGAGGTTTGCCATTTCTCAGAAAGTAGTTTTTTGTTGTCGAAGTTTTCTTATCCAAAGAACATGTAGCAGATGGCGATGGCCGAGATGATACCGGCAAGGTCAGCCAGCAGACCACAGGCCACCGCATGACGGGTGTAGCGGATGCCAACGGAGCCGAAGTACACGGCAAGAATATAGAATGTCGTATCGGTCGAACCCTGGAAGATGCATGACAGACGACCCACGAAGGAGTCTGCACCGAAAGTAGTCATGGCATCAACCATCATGCCACGGGCACCGCTACCAGAGAGTGGTTTCATCAGAGCCGTAGGCAGGGCACCCACCCACTGACTGTCAAGGCCTGTCGACTCGATGCCCCATTTGATGCCGTCGATAAGCATATCCATCGCTCCGGAGGCGCGAAAAACACCGATTCCAACGAGAATTGCCACTAGATAAGGGATGATGCGGACGGCTGTAGTAAAACCGTCTTTGGCACCCTCGATGAAAGAGTCGTAGACGTTGACCTTTTTGCGTAATCCTGCAGCGATGAATCCTATGATAATCGTCATCAGCAGGATATTGGCCACAGAAGTGCTGACGCGATTCATCGACTCACCATCTAACTGCGAGAACCCCCAGATGACGGCTGCTACAAACAGACTGGCACCAAGTAGGGTGAGCATCAGTGTGCGGTTGAGCAGGTTAATGCGCTGGTAGAGCGAGGTAATGATGATGCCGGCCAGTGTCGAGAAGAACGTTGCCAGAAGGATTGGAATAAAGATGTCGGTGGGTTGCGATGCCCCCATTTGGGCACGATACACGAGGATGCTGATGGGGATGATGGTAAGACCGCTGGTGTTCAGCACCAGGAACATAATCATCGAGTTCGATGCAGTATCCTTCTTCGTGTTTAGTTCCTGCATCTGCTCCATAGCCTTCAGGCCCAGCGGTGTGGCGGCATTGTCGAGTCCGAGCATATTAGCGGCAATATTCATGAAGATGCTGCCTGTTACGGGATGTCCCTTGGGAATATCGGGAAACAGGCGTGTGAACACAGGTGACAACAGACGTGCCAGTACATTGACCACGCCACCTCGTTCGCCTATCTTCATGATGCCCAACCAAAGTGACAGAACGCCTGTCAGGCCGAGGGAAATCTCGAACGCTGTCTTCGACGAAGAGAACGTGGAGTCCATCATCGCAGGGAACACCTCGAAGTCGCCAAAGAACACCAGTCGCACCAATGCGATGACAAAAGCGACGAGGAAAAAAGCTATCCAAATGTAATTTAATACCATAATGGTGCAAAGGTACAAATAAAAGGAGAAAGGAGAAAGGAGAAAAGGAGAAAAATACAAAAAAAATGCTTTTTCTTTTGTGCTTTCCGCAGTTTTTCGTAACTTTACCCGCCAAAACAGTTGATTATGAAAACGAAAGAGTTATCTTTTCTTCTCCTGACAGGTCTCACGATGGTCTTTTCTTCATGTGAGAAAGAGCAATTCAGTAAGGAGGCTTATGACGAGTTGGTTGATTTCAATTTTCTTGTTGACAATATGGACAAGGAACATGACTGGTGTCTCACCCATAGTGATACCGTAACCTTTGTGACAAAGTCAGAGGCTATTTGTGGGGTAGAGGTGCTGACGCAGAATCCTTATCTGTCAGAAAAAGCGGAGATTGCTGCAGAAGGAATCTGTTCCCGAAACGAACAGGGAAACGGGTATCAGACAACATTGGCTTATACCTTACCTATTACCCAACAACAGGCGTTCGTTGCTGCAAAACGGCAAGACGGTACATACATTGGTGTTGCCAGTTTTACAGTGGGTGCAGGCACGTTGGATATGGATAAAATGGACTTTGAGACGGCAGGTTCTTTCAAGAAACCGCAACCTCAGACCTTTACCTATCTTTATGAGGATGGATTCCCTCTTCCTGGCGATTTCGACTATAATGATATGGTGCTGCGTGTCAGCAAAAGTGGTGTTGCCGCTGACGCTTCCCAAATTGATTTGAAGGTGACTCTTGAGGCCGTAGGAACGTCACTGCCGTATGCAGCGGCTATTCAACTGGCTGGTATCAAATATGACGATGTAGAAAAGGTAGAGATTCTAGAGGGGACGGCTATGGATCAGGGCTACCCCTTGCGCCGCATGACCATCGAAAGTAGTAAGACATTGTTGAAAGGCCGCAAGGGTGAAGCAGTTATTAATCTTTTTGAGAACGGTCATTATGTGTTGAATCATGAACTGAATGACGTTGGTTCCGTCCAAACACTCATCTACAATACAACAAGCTCTGAGCGTGAGACATATAGTGCTAAGGTGTCGTCTGTCAGCCGTATTTATCGCATTTTCTTCAAAAAGAGTCAGGCCATCGGCCTCACTTTCGACCAAATAGACCCGTTCCTCATTCATGAGTATAATGGTAGTCTGTGGGAGGTTCATACCTATCCCTATAAGTTCTCGGAGACGCTGAAGAATATCTTTAGGGGAAAGGAGCATCTCTATGACAACCATGTCAGTTGGGCTCTCGTTGTGCCTAAGGCAGACTTCCGCTATCCTGTTGAACGCATGTCATTAGGTACCTACAACAGTGAACTTGGTGAGTTGTTTGGCCCCTATACGTCGTTTGCTGACTGGGTAAAAGACCACACACAGAACCGTGACTGGTATGAGCATCCTGCCTATCCGCAATTACTTTACTGATTATAAGAAAAAAAGAGGCGCCCTCATTCTGTTGTGTGGGGGCGCTTCTTGTTGTTATTTGATTATTCAATAAATCAAACTTTCTACAGGGTTTTTATACCAATCTGCGTAAGCCGGATTTTGAGGGTCTCTTGCGTAATTGACGAAATCTGGGTATGCGTCTTTGATGCTGGTCCACTCTTTTGGCCAGCGCCAGTCGGCAGGAATCATTACTGCATGCGGGTCCTGGCCGGTGGTAGAAATATGTACACTAGTTTCAGGGGCCTCTACCCAGAAGTCGGCAGTCCTGAAGTTGAATTTCTTGGGTGTCGATAATTGTACCGTGATGGGATCCCTACGTTCGAACTTGTCGCCGTTGCCCGTATTGACGAACATGCCAGAGGTGCCTGACAATGCTGCATGTACCTCTTGTCCTCCAAAGATTCTTCCTTTTTTGCCAAAGTGAACATAAAGACCTAAGGCTGCACCTGTGCAGCAAAGTGTAACGTTGATTTTCGTAGTGTCAATCTTGTAGTCATTCACCTGGACGTAGCTCACCTTCAGTACAACGTCGTTCATGTCGTAGTCTGCACGTCGGGAGTCTTCGAAGGCATAGCTCCATACGGCAGCCTTTACTTTCTTTGGTTGAGGAATCTGAGAGGTATAGCCGGGTGTACAGCCATATTCGCCGAGTTCAAAATCTTCACTCCCATCGACATTCATGTTGGCACATCCCTTCTCTACGAGAGCGGCACCGCCATTTCCGTCAGGGCAGGCTTTTCTGCCGATGGGGTAGAAATAGATACCTGAGGTTCCATAGCCGTTGAGGATAAAGTCGCGCATGGCAACATAGGTGTCCGTACCATGAGCCTGACCTGCTCCTATCGTCTTATCATCAATACTTACGGCAATGTTATTGATGAAGTATCCCTGTGTGATAGGCTCGTCTCCCGTCCAGTTCAGGTAGGTGATACCACCAGCTTCCAAGACTGCATAGCCTTTCTTCGGACCTATCCAGCTAGTGTTGTTGTTGCGTAGTGTGCCAACCTGCATGTAGGCACCGGGGGCTAAAGCAACATAGCTGTCATCTGCCGTGCCGTCTCCGCCGCAACTCATAAACAGCTCACCGCCCACCTTGAAGTAGGAACTCTGTGCCAACTCGATAACGTAGGCGCGCATGTCTTGTTCACAATACCAATGGCAGGCGTTGTAGATGCGGGTGTTGGGCGTGTCGTAGTTGCCGCCCCATGACTCTTCTGCCTTGCCCGACTTCACGATGTGTACTGTGCCATGGTTATAGAAGTTGCTGAGTCCGGCACCGCCCATTAGGTTGGTGCATTTGAACGTTCCGTAGTTGTGGAACTTACCATAGTTATTGTTGAATGTACCAATGTCAATGGTGCCGCCGTTGTAGCCTTCCAGCCCTTCAGCATTGCCGTTGGTCACGACAATTTTGCCGCCACCAGTTATCTTGCCACCAGGCATAACGACCAGACGGGCCTCGTTGACAAAAGTCATCTGATAGCCCTCCGGGATAATCAGCTCGCCACCATCATCGACAACGATGACGGCACCGCCGCCCACGCGTTGTTCTGTTCCGTTATAAGGGCCAGATACCTTCCATGTTCCACTGATGTAGACCGTACGTGCATCACCCTGTCCGGCTTCGGTCTGTAGCACAGCTATACCCTTATCATAGTAGCCGGTAATTTTGAATTTCTTGACATAGGTCTCGTCAGAAGCTGGAGTGACGCCGTTTACCCAGCTTGACCATTTGCCGGCTTCGCTGAGTATTTGGTAAAGATATTGTGTGGCCTCTGTTCCTGTACGCCCGAAGTAATCGCTTGCTTGTCCCCATGCGTACTGTGTATAGGGACGACAATAAGTCTCAAAAAGAATGCGGTCTGCCTCAGAACCGGTAAATCCTCCCGGATTGTATTGGAGTGTTGACGCATCGCCATTCCATGCCCACCATACAGCCGCGCCTCCGCCGTCATCATAGTTGTCTGTCGTATTCGCATCTGTTGGCTCCTTGGCTCCTTCAAGGAAGGACTTGGCATAGGCATCATCGGGAATGGTGATGTGGGGGACCTCGGGCGATTTCTCACTCCTGAGCATGCCACGCGAAAAAGCCTCGGTGTCGTTGCCAATAGTGAACGATAACTTTCCGTCTACTACGGGAGCAGCCCTGTAGAATGTGTATCCGTGACTGTCAGTAACACTAAGGAACAGCCGTCTGTCGGCCGTCGCACAGTCGAACTCACGAACAAATGTCTGACCGTTTTCCACCGTTCCTTCAGTGAGTATTGTTCCGTACTCATCTGTCATCGGGTCATTGGAATAAACCTTGATGGTATAGACTTCTCCATAGTCTATGTTAACGAGGATCTCAGCTGTTATTGAAGACGACATGTTCCAGTCCTGCTCCTCTGGAATATCAACGCCTAATACTTTTTCAGCATGCTTTAATGCATCCTGCTCAGTGAACAAATCGTCGCTACATGCGGCAATAGCCATGCCCATGACCACCGCGGCCATGGTGTTCATTATAAAATTCTTACCCTTTATCATAGGAAAGTCAATTATTAATAGAGAACTCTATTTCGTAGTGTGGACCAGCCAGGGCTTGAACCTGGGACCTCCAGATTATGAGTCTGTTGCTCTAACCAACTGAGCTACAAGTCCGGTTTTGTGGCTGCAAAGGTACGGTAAAAAAACGAATTATCCAAACTTTTTTTGCCCAAATAGCAAAAAAGCCGTAACTTTGCACCCTGTATGACAGAAGAAGTAAAGAAGAATAGGTCAAAGTCCGCAGGTTTGACGGCAGAAGAGGTTGTCGCAAGTCGGGCCCAATTCGGTGCCAACGTGCTGACGCCACCCCGTCGCAGGTCTCTGTGGCGACTATACTTGGAGAAATACGAAGATCCCATTATTCGCATCCTGCTGGTGGCTGCTGTTGTGTCGTTGGTTCTGGCTTTTGTGGAGAACGACTTTGTAGAGACTATTGGCATCATTCTGGCCGTATTCTTTGCTACCACCGTTGGCTTTTATTTTGAGCGTGATGCTGCCCGGAAGTTCGATGTGCTGACGGCACTCGACGAGGAGCAGCCGGTGAAGGTGTTGCGCGACGGCATCATACAGCAAGTAGCGCGCCATGATGTTGTGGTGGGCGATGTGGTCATTGTCGAGACGGGCGATGAGATTCCAGCCGATGGTGAACTGTTTGAGGCTGTCGACCTGCAGGTGGATGAGTCAAGCTTGACGGGTGAAACGCTGACGACGAAGGAATGCGCCACTTCTAACCAATCTTCTGAAAGTGAGAGGGATAAGGATGCAGGGGCCTATCCGCGCCATCTGTTGTTGCGCTCGTCGATGGTCATGAGTGGCAACGGACGGTACTTCGTTACAGCCGTTGGCGACCATACCGAGATAGGTAAGGTGGCACGTCAGGCCACGGAACTCACAGCCATCAAGACGCCGCTGAACATCCAACTCGACCGTCTGGCCAAGCTTATCAGCAAGGTGGGCTCCGCCGTTTCCATTCTGGCTTTTCTGGCCTTTCTCGTTCACGACATCCTGACGCAGCCGCTATGGCACACCACCGACTATGTGGGTATGGCCGAAGTGACACTGCGCTACTTCATGATGGCCGTCACGCTCATTGTCATGGCTGTCCCGGAAGGACTGCCGATGGCCGTCACCTTGGCGTTGGCACTCAATATGCGACGCATGCTGAAGTCCAATAATCTGGTGCGCAAGCTCACGGCCTCAGAAACGATGGGCGCCGTCACCGTTATCTGTACTGACAAGACGGGTACGCTGACGCAGAATCGCATGACGGTGAGTGCTGTCGAAATGTATAATGAGAAAGAAGAAGGGAGAAATGGTGTTTCTGATTTCTTGGATCTCCAGAAAGCAATAGCCCTGAACACGACGGCCACTCACAACGTGGGCAATCCCACAGAACAGGCCTTGCTGCAGTGGCTTCAGAGCCAGGGCGTTGACTACGAGCAGTTACGACGGGAAGCCTCTGTCACGGCACGTGAGCCTTTCTCTACGGAGCGTAAGTATATGATGACAACCGCCAATGGCGTTACTTATATAAAAGGAGCACCCGAGGTGGTGATGCAAATGTGCGACATGACCGACGAGGAGCGCCACAGCACAGAGTCGCAGCTACGGGTGTGGCAACAGCGGGCCATGCGTACGCTGGCTATTGCTCAGGACAAGACCCTGCTGGCCATTGTGGCCATCAGCGACCCTTTGCGTGAGGATGTCCCGGCTGCTGTTGCACAGTGTCGCGATGCCGGCATCGAGGTGAAGATTGTGACGGGCGATACCGTTGCTACTGCAGCAGAGATAGCCCGTCAGATAGGTATTGAAGGTCGTGTCATCACAGGTGCAGAGTTTGCTGCCTTGAGCGATGAAGAGGCGTTAGAGGTCGTTCGCGACTTGAAGGTCATGTCGCGTGCCCGTCCCAGCGACAAGCAGCGGTTAGTAGCCTTGCTGCAACAGCGGGGCGAGGTGGTGGCTGTTACCGGCGACGGCACTAACGATGCACCGGCCTTGAACCATGCCCATGTGGGACTATCCTTGGGCTCGGGTACTAACGTGGCCAAGAACGCCAGCGATATCACCCTCATCGACGATTCCTTCCGCAGTATCGTACAGGCCGTCATGTGGGGTCGCTCGCTCTATAAGAACATCCAGCGTTTCATCTTCTTCCAATTGGTGGTCAATGTGGCTGCCTTGCTGTTGGTACTCGCAGGCTCGATTATCGGCACCGAACTGCCGCTGACGGTGACGCAGATTCTCTGGGTGAACCTCATCATGGACACTTTTGCTGCGATGGCGTTGGCCTCGCTGCCGCCGTCTCGTGAGGTTATGCACCAGCGGCCACGCTCGCAGGACGACTTCATCATTACGCCGGGCATGATGCGCGGTGTCATCGGCCTTGGCGTGCTGTTTGCTGCCGCCATGTTCGTTTATCTCTACAGAATCGAGATGTCGGGCGATGGCGTCGACATCCGCGAGCTGACCGTGTTCTTTACCACCTTCGTCATGCTTCAGTGGTGGAACCTGCTGAATGCCCGTACGCTGGGCTCATGCCACTCCGCTTTCCGATACCTTTGGCGCTGCCGCGGCCTGCTGTTGGTGCTGGTCATGATACTCGCCGGACAATGGCTTATCGTCACCTTTGGCGGTAAGATGTTCCGCACCGTTCCCCTGCCGGCGCTGACGTGGCTGGCCATTATCATTGGCACATCGCCGGTACTCTGGCTGGGCGAGGCTTACAGACTGATTAAACGTTTATGGACAAGATAGAGTTTGCTGCTACCATAGGTATGTTCGATGGTGTTCACCGCGGCCATCAGTTCGTGCTCCGACAATTGGCGGAGCAGGCTCGTCGTCATCATCTGCAGCCCTTGGCCATCACCTTCGACCGCTCCCCGCGTCAGGAACAGGTACTGACACCCCTTAACGAAAAGTTGCGTCTCATTCGCGCAAATGGTATTGACCACGTTGAGGTGCTGCGCTTCACGCCAGAGCTGAAAGCGCTCAGCGCGCGACAGTTCATGGAGCAGGAGCTGCGTCAGCGGTTAGGCGTCAGACTGCTGCTGACGGGCTATGACAATCGCTTTGGCCATAACAGGGAGGAGGGCTTCGACGATTATGTCCGCCACGGACGTGAATTGGGCATCAACGTCATTGGCTTGCCTGCCGAGGGAGACGTCAGTTCGTCGTATATACGCCAGCTGTTGACTGACGGTCATGTGGCCGAGGCGGCCGACTGTCTCGGGCATCCTTATGTTGTCAGCGGCCATGTCGGTCATGGTCAGCATATTGGCACCGGTCTGGGATTTCCCACCGCCAACCTCGTGCCCGACGATGCCCGCCAGTTGATACCTGCCGTCGGCGCCTATGCCGTTATCGTCAAACCCCCCAGTGGTACCTATCGTGGCATGATGAACATCGGCACCCGCCCCACTTTCGACGGACAAACGACGACACTCGAGGTGCATATCCTGCACCACGACGAGGACCTTTACGGTCAGTCGCTCAGCGTTGCTTTCATCGGCCGTCTGCGCGAGGAGCGTCCCTTTAGAAGTGCCGAGGCCCTGAGGCAGCAGTTGCAGCAGGATGCTATTCAGACAGAACAAATACTAACAGCATATGAAGAAAGCCATCATCTATTTCTTTGAGTTCTTAGCCATCCAGCTCATTGGAGGCTTCATTGTCTCAACCGTTTGGGGACTTTGTGGCGGTAGTTCGGCGCCCTCGACGGCGCAGCTCATCACTACGTCGTGTGTGACGAGTGTACTCGCCATTGCCCTGTTCCTGCTGACACGCGCCGCCGAAGTGTCGCCGCAGTGGCTGCGCACCCGTCCCTGGGTCGTTCTCAGTTGGAGTTGCGTGGCTGCGCTGGGTGCTCTCATCCCTTCCGCTTGGCTACAAGAGCTGATGCCCGATCTTCCCAATATCGTGGAGCAGGAGTTCGACATGATTCTACGCAACCGTTGGGGTTATCTCGCCGTTGGCTTGCTGGCGCCGCTGTCTGAGGAACTGGTGCTGCGTGGCGCCATTCTCCGCTCGCTGCTCCGTTCGCCGAAGCTCTCGCCGTGGGGGGCCATCGTCATCTCTGCCGTACTCTTTGCCGTCATGCACTTCAACCCTGCGCAGATGCCCCATGCCTTCCTTATCGGTCTGTTGCTGGGCTGGATGTACTACCGTACGGGCAGTATCTTGCCCGGCGTGGCCTTCCACTGGATTAACAACACGGTGGCCTACGTCCTGTACAACCTCTATCCCAACCCTGACATGAAGCTCATCGACTTCTTTGGTAACCAGCGTACCATCGCCGCAGCCATTTTGTTCTCGCTGTTCATCCTGCTGCCCGCGCTCTATCAGCTTCATCTTCGTATGCGCAAGGCAGAATAGCGTGTGCCGTCTGAGTGCCTGGCGGTTCTGCTGCTGAGGCTCCGAATACGTCAAGAGGCCACAACCGAAACTCGGTAGTGGCCTCTTTTCCTGAACTTAGTATGTTATGAAAAATTTGAGAGAATGAAAGCTTCACAGCTTCCTTTTTTTGGTTGATGTGTTTTTAACAAATGATTATTTAGAGAAAGCATAGAAATATTCTTTATTAATACTTTGGCAGCGTCGGCTGCGGTGTTATCTGCGCCGTATCTACCAGATTCTCGGCCTGCACGGGATCTCCCATGATGAGCGAGTCGGCCTTCAGAGCCTCCATGGCAGCCTTCGGGTCTTCGTATCCCCACTCCCACGGTGCCTGGGCGGCGTTGCCCAATGTCAGGATGATGGCGACGACGGCAGCAGCCTTGAACAGTGGCATCAGTCGCTGTGTCAGCGAGATGGTGCGTGCCTTGACGGTCTGCTGCTGTTCGGTCATGGCAAGGATGCGCTTGTCGAAGTCTTCTCCGAGCGGCTGCTCCTTCTGTGCCGTGGCATCGAACAGTGCCTTATACTTCAGCAGCCACACGGGAATATCTTCCTGTGAGAAGAACGAACGCAGGATATTCTCCTCCTGCAGCGTGGTCTCACACTGCCAGTAGCGTTCCAGTAGTTGTTCAATGTACTTATAGTCCATATCTGTCTGCTTCAATATATTTTTGCTTAAGATTCTGTCGGGCTCTGAAGAGGTTCACTTTTACCTGTTCCTCTGTGATGTCCATGACCTCGGCAATTTCCTTGTATGTCTTCCCTTCGGTCTCGCGCAGTTGCATTACCGTGCGTTGTTTCTCGGGCAGAGTGTCGACAAGTCGCCTTATCAGCTGTATGCGGTCCTGCTGCATGGCGTGCTCCTCGGGGTTCGAGGCATAGCTGTGGTCAGCCGTCTGGTGGTCCTCCTCGCTGAGGCTCTCGTCCTGTCGTCCCGCTCTTCGGGTCTTGTCGAGTGCCAAGTTTCGGCAGATGGTCAGGCAATAGGCTTCTATTGATTCTATCTGACTCCACTGCTCTCGGCGGTTCCAGACTTTAATCATCGTTTCCTGTACAACATCCTCTGCTTCCGCATGGTCGAGAGTGATGCGGAGTGCCAGTCTGTAGAGTTCATTCTTCAGTGGCAGGATATCATTTTGGAAACTGATGATTTTCATCCTCTCTAATTAAATGACGATTGGGAATTGCAAAAGTTACAGCCGGAGCCACATTTTTACCTTATATTTTTCTTTTCTACGCTTTTACCTTTTTACTTTTTTACCTTTTTACCCTTTAATCACCGTTCCGCTCTGTCCGTTGAGTGCTGTTGCCAATGTGATGATGACCTGCTTGACGCCAGCGTCCACGGCACCGAGTGCATTCTCTATCTTGGGCAGCATGCCGCCGCTGATGGTGCCGTCGGCTTTGTAGCGTTCGAAGTCCTCGTGGGTAATGACGGGAATGACGCTATCGTCATCGTCGGGGTTGCTCAGCACGCCCTTCTTCTCGAACGAGAAGATAAGTGTCACGTCATAGAGGTCGGCCAGCGCCTTGGCTGTCTCCGAGGCCATCGTGTCGGCGTTGGTGTTCAGAATGTTTCCTTGTCCGTCGTGTGTAAGCGGGGCGATGACGGGTACCAGTCCTGCCTCGATGAAACGGGCGATTTTTGCACCGTCGGCCTTCTTGACGTCGCCCACGAATCCGTAGTCGATGCCGTTCTTCAGTGGTCGTTTCTCAGAACGGATGATGTCGCCGTCGGCACCGCAGAGGCCGATGGCGTCGACGTCCAGCGACTGTAGTGCGGCCACCACGTGCTTGTTCACCAGTCCGCCGTAGACCATTGTCACCACTTCCAGCATAGCGGCGTCGGTGATGCGCCGTCCGTCCACCATCTTCGTCTCGATGCCCAGCTGGGCGGCTACCTTCGTGGCTCGCCGGCCTCCGCCGTGCACCAGTACCTTGGCACCCTCAATGGCGCGGAAGTTCTCCAGCAACTGTGTCAGCTGTGCCTCGTCCTCGACGACGGCACCGCCTACCTTTACTATTGTGAGACCCGTTTTTTTCATTTCTTCATTTTTTTATTCCAGATATGTATAGCCGTAGAGTCCTGAGCGATAGGTCGACAGGAACTCCTTGCCCTCCTCCAGCGTGATGCGTCCGTCCTTGACACTCTTCGTCACCCAGATCTCCAGCTGGCGCACCAGCTTCTTCGGGTCGTACTGCACGTAGTCGAGCACTTCGGCTACGGTCTCACCGTCGATGACCTGGTCAATGTGGTACTTGCCGTCCTTTACCGAGATGTGTACGGCAGTGGTGTCGCCGAAGAGGTTGTGCATGTCGCCCAGGATTTCCTGATAGGCACCCACGAGGAAGACGCCTAGGTAGTAGTCCTCCGTCTTCTTCAGCGTGTGGACGGGCAGCGAGTGCGAGTTGTGGCGGTTGGTCACGAACGAGGCAATCTTGCCGTCGGAGTCGCAGGTGATGTCCTGCAGGGTGGCGTTACGTGTTGGACGTTCGTTGAGTCGCTGGATGGGCATGATGGGGAACATCTGGTCGATGGCCCATGAGTCGGGCAGGCTCTGGAACAGCGAGAAGTTGCAGAAGTACTTGTCGGCCAGCAGCTTGTCGATGTTCATCAGCTCCTCTGGTACGTGCTTCAGCGACTTCGTCAGCGCGTTGATCTCGTGACAAACGCTCCAGTACATCGCCTCAATCTCGGCACGTGTCTTCAGGTCCACGATGCCGTGACTGAAGAGGTCGAGCACCTCCTCGCGTATCTGCTCGGCGTCGTGCCAGTCCTCCAGCACGTTGCGCGGCGAGAGGTTGTCCCATATCTCGTACAGGTCCTTCACCAGCTGGTGCGAGTTCTCGTCGGGCTCGAACTCCTCGGGCATCTCGGGCAGCGAGGCCGTCTCCAGCACGTTAATGACCAGCACCGAGTGGTGG
>Ga0247611_10003919_pt1 | contig 21371 bp, 20 predicted proteins | sample 177DNAGHGhighgp2_FD_192422 | JGI IMG/M metagenome (GOLD analysis project Ga0247611, IMG submission 192422) | Sheep rumen microbial communities from Palmerston North, Manawatu-Wanganui, New Zealand - 1770 DNA GHGhigh gp2 | ecosystem: Host-associated > Mammals > Digestive system > Stomach > Rumen... | reverse complement strand
TCCGCACTTGAAAAAGTTCCTCTCAGAAAACTCCTTTCAAAACCCTCCGAATCAATCAATTCAAATCAAAATGTCAAAGAACCTACTTTATTTGATAGTTTATGATAATTTATTGCGACAGTACTAAAGCATCTTCTTGAATTTCTCAGTACTTCCTTTGGGAATGAGAATTTGCTGCAAGGAGTTACAGCCCCCCCAAAGCATTACGCCCAATTATAATATGAGCGTTTTTAATGCTGATTTGTTGTAATGATGTGCATTCTTCGAAAGCTTCTTCCCCGATTATTTGTAATCGAACAAGAAATTGTAATATGTAGCAATGACGTACATCCCACAAAAGCCATCTCACCAAGTTCCGTAACTGAATTTGGAATGGTGATTTCTTGCAAGGATGAACATTCACTAAAAGTTCCACCTTTAATGGTTGTATTAGAGTCATGCAGGAAAATCTGTTGATAGTTTTACAACAATCGCATTTTCGGTTGTTTGATCAGTTTTTGAAAGCGGTTGATGATTATGACGACTTTTTTTGTAGTTTTGCAGTGAATTTCGATGTGCGTACAAAAATTTAATCATAAATGAAAAAGACATTAATTTTCGGAGCGTTTGTCGCTATATTTGTTTTCGGAAGTTGTTCTAGGAGTAAGGAATGCAATTGTACTGTCAAGGAAACTGGGTATGATTCTCTATTTAATCAATGGTACATCCGCTCCTATGACACAACCCAAACAATAGTAGTAGGTACTTGCGAAGACTTAAACTCCTACTCAACAGGTAGTACCCAAACTGAGGATTATGGCCCTAATTATAATTGGACCCGAGTGGTTGAATGTGTGGAGCAGCAATCTGATCATGGAGGAGGAAACAATAATGATGACGGAGGGGGAAGTAATCATGGCGGGAATGGCAACTTGTATTTTTACTTTAGTAGTACGGGTACTAATATAGATTATCCTGCAGGTAGTTCTACCGTTTATTTTGAATCAAATACTGATTGGTCAGTTACATTAGATAAATCTCATTTTGGCGCTTCTGCATCAGTTTCTCCTACTTCTGGTAAAGGTAGAGGGAGTGTTGTGATTTCGTATGGGGAAGAAAGCAATCATTATGATTGTGACGATTATTTGTATGCTAATTTTAAATTTGTGGACAGGATTAATTCTGATGGAAGCAAACACTATGATACTAAAACATACACAATAACACGGAAGTATCATAGGACAACTCCTTAAAACAGTATGTCATTTGGAAAACAAAATGATTCTCGTTTTATTTATGATAGAGAATAGATCTCAAAACACAATGTACAAATAGGTTAGAGCACCACGGAACAAGAGTTGCCTAATTTGGTAAAGAAACCAGTTCCATAAGCGGCCTATATAAAAGTGCATTAATGTCATTTACAATCCACTAAAGAAGAAAGTGTAGATTAGAAATGTCAGAACCTTTCTTTTGTCGAAAGTCGGGTTGTCCAAATATTTCAGCCTATACGCGTAGTTGGTATTTTGTACCATTATCACAATCATTTCCCTGTAATAGTTTCTCCCAGCACATTCATATTGTGCTTCTTCCAGTTCCTCACCGCCACCTCCTTGCTCGCGTTCGCGTAGCAGTACTCGCACAGGTGCGGGCAGGTGTTGTATTCGCCGATGTCTTTGCTCAGGATGCAGCCGCAGAACTGCCGCTGGCCTTTGTCGCGGTTGTCCCTCTTCTTGAGGGCGTATTGCGTTTCGCTCAACCGGATGGCGCTGGCGGGAACCGGCTCCGTGCCAAACAAGGAGTTCTCCACCGTCTTTATCTCCACGCCGAGGAAGTCCATCAAATCCTTGTCGTGGTGCGCGAAACGAATCATCAGCTCGTCATCCACGCAGCGGTTGTGCTGTATGCCGTATCGCCCGATGTCAATCTTCTCGCCGCAGGTGGCCAACTGGTAATGCCATTTTCGGTTGAGTTCCGAAAGCCTGCGGGCGAACTCCTCCATCTGCGGCTCCGTCCATTCTCGATAGTTGATACGACTCTTTTCAAGATTGGACCTCACCTTCTTGTATGAGGCGATGTCGGCGTAACTGAAAACGAGCTTCTCCGTGTAGCCTTGCAGTCGGTCGCCAATATTTTCCACTTTCCGGAGCAAGTCGTCCAAACCGATTTGGTCGGTCAGAATCATAGGGTCGAAACGCCAGATCACCCGGCCTTTCCCTAATTGATCAACCAGCCTCTTGAAAGTGTCAATCCTTTCCTCAAATGGTGGAACACCTTTCTCCAAACCCTCTTTCTCGTAATTGTTCAGCGTGTATTGGATATAACAGCCGATGTTTCTGTCTTTCAGCTCGTCGAGGTGCCCAAGCAGCGGCTTTGGATTCTTTGACCAAAACACGATAAAGCGGCATTTCTCATACGACACGAAGCTCCTCACGCCGTTGAAGGGATTGGTCCAAGCGGAATAGCCGACCTTCAGCCGATGGAAGAACCAATCGGCATAGAACGCGGGGATGTCGGTGCTGCGGCTGGCAGAGACAATGACGGGTGCCTGCGCCTCCACCATCTCACCGTTATCAAGCTGTATCTTAACTTTTTTCCACTGAGACATCGTCTTGTTTTTGATTCTGCAAAAATAAACAATATTACAACTGTCCGCAAAAAAGATTGATAATGTGCGGAACCAGCCAAATATGTAATGCAAAAATTTCTCGCGCAACTTATTTTCGCACCGACAACCCTTCAATCTTTGCATCGTTAGTTGCATCATTAGTTCCAATATTAGTTCCAATATTAGTGGTGCTATCAGCATTGATTGTCAGATCGTTAGCACCACTATCAGTTGCATCATTAGTTCCAATATTATCACGCCTGATCGTAGTAATGAACTCGGCGCTCAAGTCATCTCCGGATTTTTTTCTCATTATCATCACTGTTTAAATACAGTTGCCATATTACTGGTGCGTTTATTTATGCTAAAGAAAGTGGAATACGGACTTCGCATGCTTCCAACACACCCAGCACCCCCTGATTCTCCCTTCCTCATCTCCAGCTCCCTCACCGTCCGTTCCACCACCTGCTCAAGCTGGCAGGTGGAGACGCCAAGCGGCTCTTCGAATTTCCGCACAAAAAAACAGCGGTAGTTCATACCGCTGTCCAAAACCATTAACCTATGTAAGACAATGAAAATTAATTCATAATCACTATACTCTTACGCAGGTTGTATCAAAAAGTTACAGCTTTCCATAATTTTTTTTGCGAAGGCCGTGTTGGCGAAGTGGCCGGGACGGTTCGCGACGATCTCCGCACGCAACGGAACCCCCAGTAAATAGAGGTCTCCGATGAGGTCGAGCAACTTGTGACGGGCAGGCTCGTTGGGGTGGCGGAGATGCGTGTTGTTCAGGATATGGTCGGGCGTAACCGTGATGTCCTTCTTGTGGAAAAAGTCGCCGAGCGCGTTCAAAACCTTGTTGTCGGGCACCTTGTCGACGAAGACAATGGCATTGTCGAGGTCGCCGCCGCGCGCCAGATTGTTCTGGATGAGGAACTGCAGCTCGTCGAGGAAGACGAAGGTGCGGCAGTTATAGACATCCGGAACGAAGGTCTCAATGCTGTCGAGCACGGCCTGCTGCTCGGCAAGGACTTTCGTGCCGTAATCGACGTTCACGGTCATCTTGAACCGATCCGCAGGCTTGATAGTCAGCTCGATCTGCTTTTCAGGGACAGAAAACTTGATTTCCTCCTTCACGATACCGATCTTCTTCGGCGCATTTAACATCTTGATACCCACTTCCTTAAGCATCTCCACGTAAATACGGGAGCTGCCATCGAGGATGGGCGTTTCCGGTCCGACGGTGCGCACCAGGACGTTGTCGATGCCGAGTCCGGCGAGCGCGGCCATAAGATGCTCAATAGTATGCACTTGCGCCTCACCCTCGCGGATGGAGGTGCCGCGGGAAGTGTCGAAAACAGTATTGGGATTCGCCTTTACGACCGGATGTCCCGGCAGGTCGATCCGCTCGAAACAAATCCCGAAGTCAACGGGTGCCGGCACAAACGTGACGGTTACTTGCTGCGCCGTATGGAGACCTCTCCCCGACACGGAAACCGGGGAGGCTATGGTGGTTTGCAATGTTGTCATGAAAGTTATTGGTTCTGTTTGTTTTTTATATATTGTTGATACAGTTCAGGTAATTTGCGGCGCAAAACGATGAGTTTGCGCTCTTCGGCCGCCGACACGGCAGGACTTCCGAGATATACGCCCTGTTTGAGTGAGTGCGACACGCCGGACTGGGCGCCGATGACGGTGCCGTCGTCGATGGTGATGTGACCCGCGATGCCCACCTGTCCGGCGATGATGCAGCGGCTGCCGAGTTTGGCGGAACCGGCCACGCCCGACTGTGCGGCGAAAGCGGTGCCCTCCCCTACCGTGACGTTGTGCGCAATCTGCACCAGGTTGTCGATCTTCACGTGGTCGTGGATGCGGGTGGAGCCCATCGTGGCGCGGTCAATGCAGGTGTTCGCACCAATCTCCACATGGTTGCCGACCTCCACATTGCCAATCTGCGGGATTTTGAGGTATTCACCGTTCTGTTGGGCGAATCCGAAGCCGTCGGCGCCGATGACCGCCCCCGCGTGGAGGATGCAGTCGGTGCCGATGTGGCAGTCCTCATAGACTTTCACGCCCGCGTAGAGCGTGGTGCGGGCCCCGATGCACACACGGTCGCCAATGACGGTCTGCGGGTAGAGGCTCGCGCCGTCGCCGATCTCCGCATATTCGCCAACGCTCACGAACTCGCCGATATAGACGTTCTGCCCGATCTTGGCGGTCGGGGCGATGCAGGCCTTGTCGGAGATGCCGGTCTTGCGCGGCTTGTTCTCCTGGTAGAAGTTGAGCAGCTGCGCGAAAGCGAGGTAGGAGTTGGCCACCTTGATGAGCGTGCAGGGGACCTCCTGCTCGGGGGTGAAATCCTTGTTGACGATGGCCGCGGTGGCTTTCGTGGTGTATAAATATTGGGTGTATTTCGGATTGGAAAGGAAGGTGAGGCCGCCGGGCACGCCTTCTTCGATCTTGCAAATCGTGGTGATCTCGGCGTTGGGATCGCCCACTATTTCAGCAGAAATCAGTTCTGCAATCTGAGCAACGGAATACTTCATTACTTGAAAAATTTGAGGCGGCAAAAGTACACTTTTTTTCATTATGGCAGGGCGGAGGCGAATGATTATTCACCCTTACAACAATCATTTATCGTTCCGATTATTTTTTTTCACGGATGTGTCGTCGTATCAAAAAAAAATGTATTTTTGCCGCCGATTTCAGAAATGAAACCACGGAGAGGTGGGTGAGTGGCTGAAACCACCAGTTTGCTAAACTGACGAAGGGGTAACTCTTCCGCGAGTTCGAATCTCGCTCTCTCCGCTCCCAGAAGAGACGTTGCGCACAACGTCTCTTCATGTTTTTAAACATGAACCATGGCAGCCTGCGCGGAACAATCGAAAAAAATCGTACCTTTGCATCCAAAATCCAAGCTATGAAGAAATCCGACTTTATCGTGATCGCCGTCATCGTCCTCTGCCTGCTGCCGTTTTTCCTGTTCGACAGTGTGTATGAAGCCTATTGTGCCGCCAACCAGCGTTTCCCGCTGTGGATGGCCTTCCTGAAATTCGGCATTCTGGCCACCTTCGGCGAGATGCTCGGCAGCCGCGTGAAAACCGGCGCCTACTACCACAAAGGCTTCGGCCTCGCCCCGAAATTCGTCGTGTGGGGACTCCTCGGCATGTGGATTGCCCTGGCCATGAACGTCTTCCGCCTCGGCGTGCCGGCCTTCATGGAACGCTACGCGGCCTTCAGCGGCATCTCCGCGGCCATGTCCGGTCCAATGTCGTGGCTGAAACTCCTCGGCGCCTTCTGCGTCAGCACCATGATGAACACCGCCTTCGCGCCCGTCTTCATGACCGTCCACAAAATCTCCGACATGCACATCGCGGAGCACGGCGGCGCCTTCTCGGCCCTCTTCAAGCCCATCGCCATAAAACGCCACATCTGCGAGATGGACTGGGGCGTACAGTGGGGCTTCGTCTTCAAGAAGACCATCCCGCTGTTCTGGATTCCCGCCCACACGCTCACTTTCTGCCTGCCGCAAGACCTCCAGGTGCTCTTCGCCGCCTTCTGCAGCGTCATTCTCGGACTCTTCCTCGCCATCGCCGCGATGAAAGGCAAATAGCCAAAGGCCAACAGCCAAAAGCCAAAAGCTAATACAAATCAATCCACTCGTACGGATTTCCCATATACTGCAGGAACCGTTCGAAATCCGCACGCGCCACCATGAGCGAGGCGGTGTTGATGCACGGGTGGAAGCTCACGCGCTCCGCCTGCTGCAGCTGACGGTCAAGAAACACGTGCACGTGGTGTTCCGTGTCGTTGATGAGCCCGAACGGGGTCACCGAGCCGGGCGTCACACCCAAATACTTCATCAACCGCGGTTCCGAGGCGAAGCTCAGCTTGCCCTGGTGCAGCTGTTTCTCGATGTCGTGGATGTTCATGTCCTGGTCGCAGTCGAGGCAGACCAGATAGTGCTGGTTGCCCTTGTGGTTGCGGAAGAAGAGGTTCTTGCAATGCTTCGCGTCGTGCCCGGCCCAGTATTGCTTGGCAATCTCGATGGTCGGCGCGGGCGGATGCTCCAGATATTCGTAAGGGATGTGCAATTCGTCCAACAGTTGGTATAATCTCGGGTCTCCGTTCATGATGTTTGGGATTTGGCGGCAAAAGTACATTTTTTTAGGGTTAGTGGTTATGGGTTAGTGTAATCGCGGAGGCAACGGACCGACCTCGCCCAGACACTCGTCGACCAGTATATGGCGTCTTCGACGGTGTCGTCGAAATAGACAAAATCCAACATGTAACCTCTGGGGTAGTCGTCGGGGACGAAGATGATGCTGGATGTCCAGAAGAGCGCTTCCGTCCCCGGCGGGATGACGGTGTTCCCCAATCCAGCGGGTTTTATGGAAAAACCGGTGGCATTGTTGGATGACAGTTCGTTCCCGATCGTGCAGGATTCGTTGAAATAGCTCCACAAACCGTCAAAGGCCAATGCCTTGGCAATCTTGTTCGGATTCCCGTTGCAATGATAAGCCGGGTTGCCGCTGACGTACGAAAAAAGATTCTGCCACTCCGGAAGACTGGGCAGATGCCAGCCATCGGGACAGACACCTTGAATCAAAACATGCAGACTATCAGGCAGGTATTCACAATTCACAGCCGCAGGAAGATTGTACAGCCGCCCGTAAACGTTGGTGTCGCCGCTGGTCCAATAACTCGGGGTGACGAAATTGTTGGCTACCTGGGTTTGGAGGAGAATTTCCGTCCCGTCAGCAAAGTGCCTGGTCTTCAGATTCTCCCGCATCCAGCATTGCGGGCCAAGCTGCACAGTCTCATAAACATTTCCGTCATAGTCGGTAACAGAGGGAGGGCAAGTGGGCCCGGAAGCCAAGACAAAGGTTTTGTCCGCACCATACGCGACACCAGCCTCATTCACGGCGTATGCCCTATAGTGATAGGTGATATCCGGTGAAAGGCCGGTGAGCGTGTCACGAAACACCCCCACATAGGGTGATCCCGAAGTGTGCGAGTCATTGAGAGTGGGATTCGGCGAAGTGCTCCAACAGAATCCTCTTGCACTGAGTGCCGCATTGCCGGAATTTGTGACCTCGCCGACGCAAACTGAAGTGTTGCTGCCTTTTACACTGACACCAAGGGTGTTCACCCCGGGAAACGCCAGCGCGGCAGGTTGGAGGTCGTATTCATAACCGACGAGGACGGAATCGTCCCGAAGCCTCAACTCACACTCCGTCAGATAGCCGTTCTCAATCGTATAAGGGTTCCCGTTGATAAGAGTAATGGTCCACAGCCCGTTCAAGGGACAGCCTACCAGATTGCTGAATGACACGTGCGGATGATAGACTTGGGTCATATTGGCTACATGGGTGGAATCCACATACTGTGAAGTAATGGAACTATACGGGTTGTTGCTGGTTATGAGATTGCTGTAGTCCGTCACATAACCGTTTCCGCCAGCATATTGGTAGCCTTGGGTGGTGTTGTCAGACCAGCAGTAGTTCCAGCACGTCCCGATAATGTTGGAATCCGGGTCGCAAAAGTTGCCGTAGCTATCCGGACGGGACCAGCCGAAATGGGGGTCTGACCCGCCCATTATCGGCCATCCTTGTTCGGATGCGGGAATCTGAGAATAGCAACCGCTGTTGCTTTGATACTTGGTCTTGAGAATGCTTGCGCTCAGTCCGTTCGGGCAAGTCAAATTTATCCAAAGGTCGCTCACATCACTTTGTTCCATCTTCAACCGGACAAAATAGATGTCTTCGGCGCCCTGCACGAAATCGCCATTCGGAAATCCCGTCACCAAGAAAGATTTGGAGACACCGCATCCACCATTGCACTCCACCCCGATGGGTATGAACAGCGCGGAGGTGTCAACATACCGGTTTTCGTGGTACTTCGGCTTCCAAAGGTGAAAATTCAGCACGATATCTTCATTCAAATTGTACTGAAACTGACGAATCGAATCGCTACACACAAACACGCTGCTGTCTATCAACACATACCCCACATACAGCATGTCGTCGCCTGGCTCGAAAGGAAAATCCGGATCTGACATCTGCGCTTTCAGGGAGACAGCGTGCGGGACATCGGCACTGACGTGACGGATGCCTGAAAGAGAACCACCAGTGTTCACCATCTTGATGCTTGCCTTGTCGCGACTCGTCGAGACAGCGAGCAGATACGTCTGCGGCTTCTGGAGCATGACACAGAAAGTGTGCGAACCGGGTGACAACTTTTGCGAGAAATGGGCAATCTGGCGGCCAGACAGCTCATAAACCACAACATTCACCTGATCCTCGTAAGGAAGATTCAGGGTAAACTCCGTAATCCCGTTGAAAGGATTCGGGACATTTTGATACAAGTGGAAAGATTTGTCAAGGTCATACGAGTGGACACCCACCTCCGATGTGACCCAAATGGTGTCCGGGAAATAGAGTTGTTGCGTCCACCCGCGGGTCAGATTTTGCAGCGTCACATGATGCAGTTGGGTATATTGTCCCAGATTGTCCTGTGCGGTAAAGCGGATGACGGATTGCGCCGACAACCCTGACAGCAGTGTCGCTAATATCACGAATAAGGAGATGAGGTTTTTCATAATCATACAGGGGGACCTCTGTTTTTGTCATTTTCGCGCCACATCCCCAGATCCTGCGAGGTCCGTTAAACAGGATCTGAAAATATGATGCTGCAAAATTAGCAACTTTATCTACAGTTATAACACGAAAAAGCCAAAAGGTTGCACCTATTGATGAAAAAAAACTAATAATACACCCCCAGCTGTTCGGCAGAATCCCAGTCGATGGTCGGGTATTCCTTGAAGCCGTTGGCATAGTGAGGGTTACGGAGTATCGCGTCTGTGGCGTCGATGTCCCAAAGAGTACCGTCGTCCGAATAGGCGACGAGCATATCCTCATTTCCATTGCACAGGAACAACCATCCGTCACCTTTTTTCTTGAAGAGACCGGACCGGCACCAACCATAAACGGTTGCCATATCAAGAAAACATATCAGATTGTCCATCAGTTCATAAAAAGGCTTTCGAGAGATACCGCAGGGGAACGTGACGGCATAGCGGTTCTCGCCGACCATCCACAACAGGGGCAGGTCGTCGCATAGCGTGTTGCACTCCACCTCCACATAATCGAAAAGGATTGCTTCCAAATCCTCAAGATTTGTTACGTTTTCCATGACAATGAGCGTTTCCGTATCAATCGGGCTCTTCAGCCGTTCTTCCCGTAGCGCAGCCTCTTCGTTTGGTTTCTCCGCTTTCGGGTCGTAGGTCATTTTTGCGACGGTTTCCCAGCCTTTTTTCTTGGCAAGGCGGCGCAGATCTGATTTGAGAGCGAAATAAGTCCACCAAATGAGAAACAGGGAAAAGAGAACAGCCCTGCCGATGTTGTGGTTTTTGAAAAGGGAAAACGACATAGCAACGACAACCGCCGCTGCGATGATGGCGTAAAAAAAGTAATCGAGACGCCGTTGTGCCTTTTCCTGCGCTTCGAACGGCTGTTTCATCAGCCATCGGCGTTGGTCATAATGTTTTTTCCTGTGGAGGGGCATTGGGATTATTTTGGCGGCAAAGGTAAAAAATTTCCGCATTTTTCCGCATTTCTGCAAATGTTTCCGCAATAAAATCACCTTCTCCCCCAATTGTCCCGGTCCAGATTCCGGAAATTGATGGCCTCGCTCAGGTGCCCGATCTCAATGTTTGGGCTGCCGTCGAGGTCGGCGATGGTGCGGGAAACCTTGAGGATGCGGTCGTAGGCGCGGGCGGAGAGGCCGAGGCGGTCCATCGCCTGCTTCAGGATCAGCTGCCCCGCTTCATCGATGCGGCAATATTCCCGCACCATCCTGCTGCTCATCTGCGCGTTCGCGAACACACCCTGACACCCCTCGAACCGCCGCTTTTGGATTTCCCGCGCTGCCACCACCCGCTTGCGGATCTCAGCACTGCGCTCCGACGGCTTTTCGGACGCTAACTCCTCATGGCTGACCGGCACGACCTCGACATGGAGGTCGATTCTATCCATTAAAGGTCCTGAGATCTTACTCAAATAGTTCTGGACCTCAAAGGGTTTGCAGGTGCAGGCGATGGTCGGGTGGTTGTAGTTTCCGCACGGACAGGGGTTCATCGCCGCGATGAACATAAACGAGGCGGGGAACTCCACGGAATACTTTGACCGTGAGATGGTTACCCGCCGTTCCTCCAACGGCTGCCGCATCACCTCCAACACCTGCCGCTTGAATTCGGGCAATTCGTCCAGAAAGAGCACCCCATTATGTGCGAGCGAAATCTCGCCCGGCTGCGGGTGCGTGCCGCCACCCACGAGCGCGACATCGCTGATGGTGTGGTGCGGCGAACGGAACGGCCGCGTGGCGATGATGGAGGCGTAACGGCTCATCTTGCCCGCCACGGAATGGATTTTGGTGGTCTCTAACGCCTCTTCCAGACACAGCGGTGGCAAAATCGACGGCAACCGCTTGGCTAACATGGTTTTACCAGACCCCGGGGGACCGATCAAAATCACGTTATGGGAGCCTGCCGCCGCAATCTCCATCGCCCGCTTGATGTTCTCCTGCCCTTTCACGTCCGAGAAGTCGTACTCGTAGTGGTTCAGACTGTCGTTGAAGGCGCTGGCCACGTCAATGCGCGTGGGTTCGATGGGCGTGCCCTTGTCGAAAAAGTCAATGACCTGCTTGATGTTGGATGCCCCCATAACATCAATGCCCTGCACGATGGCGGCTTCCCTGGCGTTCTGGATGGGCAGGATCACCCCCTTCTTCTTCCGCTTTCGCGCCTCCAGGGCAATGGGCAGCGCCCCGCGGATCGGCTGAAGGCTGCCGTCCAGCGACAATTCCCCGAGGATGAAATAGTCCTCCAGCTCCGCCGCCCCGGCAATCTGCTCCGACGCCGCCAAAATGCCGATGGCCAGCGTCAAGTCGTACGCCGAGCCCTCCTTGCGGATGTCCGCCGGCGCCATGTTCACCACGATCTTGCGACCCGGGATTTTGTAATTATAGACGTTCAGCGCGGTCTCGATCCGCTGCTGACTCTCCTTCACCGCGCTGTCGGGCAGGCCGACCAGAAAGAAGCCGATGCCATTATCGACATTAACCTCCACCATGATGGGAATCGCGGCAACCCCCATCAAGGCACAATTGTTCGTTCGTATCAACATATCTGCACTTTTTTGAATTCATGGAAAAACACTTCGTTTTCCTTTAACACTACTATTTTGTCAAAACGGTAAAAGGATTATATGATTATCACATACCCCTCATTCTTAATTCTTAATTCATAATTCTTAATTCATAATTCTTAATTCTCAATTGAACATCATGCGCACACCGGCTCGGGATACAGCAAGGCACAGCGGTCTATAATGGCATTGGCGTATTCGAATCCGGTGTCGCACGTCTTTTTCCCTTTACTCCCGTCGTAACCCATAGTAAGGTGCATATAATCATAACCGGCCACAATGGCAGCCAGTAGCTTTCGGTCGCGTTTGCCGGCTGCCTCCTTGTATTTCTCAATTGACAGACGGCCTTTACCCTTACGAACATCAAGTACCGCATCTAACGCAATCAGGCACCCTTTCCATAAGGTGTCCCCAGCTATCTTGATGTACTTGCTGTCCGTGTAGATTTTAAGTTCAGGGTCAAGATTTGCCTTCTTGATGATTTCTTCCGCGTTGGCCACATATCTCCGTGCCTCTTCAATGGGATTTGCTTTTTCCATAAATTAATTTTTTCACGCAGCAAAGATACAACAAAAACAATCGTTTGTCAAGTCTTTTTTCGAAAAAAATCAATATTGAAAATCAACACCTTACAATTTTAGATGCTTAAAATTAACAATTATTAGTTAATTTTAATTTTAGATTTCGCAAGTTTTTGTGATTTATGCATCCTTTTCGGAGACTCACCGGTTTTGCATCACCGAGCCCTGCCAGCCACCTCTTCTCTCCAACTCCTCCTCGATCTTGCGGACAAGCGCATCGTGTCGGAGCAGATTCCAGCGCGAGACAGACAAAAAACGCGGCGGTGCCTCTGCCGAGAAACGCTCCACGACGATTTCCGCAGAGAGATTTTCAAGATAATCGCAGATGAAAGCGACATACTCCTCCACCGTCAGCGTATGAAAACGTTCGGGGCTCGTGGCAAATTCCACTTCCATCGGTGTCCCCTTGAATATCTGCAACTGGTGGAACTTCACGAACTGCGGCCGCAACTCGTTAAGCATCTTCACGTCCGAAAGCCATTGCTCCGGTTTTTCGCCCGGCAAACCGAAAATCAGGTGGGCACACGCGGGGATGTTTCGCTCCTTCAAGCGACGGAAAGCCTCGAACGCGCATTCCACCGTATGCCCCCGATGAATATGCTCAAGTGTCTCATTATGAAAACTTTCCACCCCAACCTCAACACAAAGCTCTGTCCGATTCTTCAGTTCCGAGAAATAGTCCAGCACCGACTCGGACAGACAGTCGGGGCGGGTGGACACGATAATCCCCTTGACTTCAGACACCGTCAATGCCGCCTCGAATTTCTCGCATAACACCCGCAAAGGCGCAAAGGTGTTGGTATAAGATTGAAAATAAGCAAAATAGCCATTATTGCATGGGTAACGCTTCTCAAAAAAACGCTTTCCATTTTCCAGTTGCGATACAACACTCTCATTGTCTGAAAGATAAGACGGAGAGAAAGCGGCATTGGCACAATAAGTGCAACCGCCTTCCGTACGGCTCACACGATTCGGACAGGAAAAACCGGCATCTACGGGCAACCGCTGTATTCGACCGCCGTAATGTGCCTTGCAAAACCGACTGTAAGAATTGAATCGACGCTCGTCACCCCAGGGAAACATCACTACATATCTTTATATAAAAGATTGTCGCCAAACGGATCCAACAGATGAATTGTCTTCTTATCAGGATTAACTAAAAACATAAACTCCTGATTTTCACTGTCTTTGTTGTAATTCCCGGTCACCATGAAAAGCAGGACGCCTTCTGTCTGAAGGTCTCCGTTGTCAATCAGGTCCTCCATATCCGCCCTGATGCGACGCGTTTCACCGAGATAAAGCCCGATAACATTGCGGTGCGATGAGTCTGTCTCGTCCCAATACATCTGCTCGTACGCCGCCTCCATATTGCCCAACAGTTCCGAGGTAAGCTTGGCATAGCCATATTCCGTCAATGTATCGACACTGACGATGGTAAGATCCTGATAATCTTTTATTTCCTCCCCTTTGAGATAATCCTCCGCAAGTGCCTTCATCTGCCGGTTCAGCTTTTTCTGTTCCATCTTCTGACAACCTGCAAGACAAAACATCACCAAGAGGAGAAAGAAAACGTTCTTATATTTCATTTTTTAGTCAACTCACTAATCACTATTCACTAATCACTATTCACTAAAACACAAATCCAATCCCCTTGATTCCCAACACCTGATTGGAATAAAGATGCACCGTTTGGAGAGATCCCGCTTGGTACATGTCGATGACACCGAAATCATGGATCTTATCGGTAGAGTGCATCAGTGAGACTTGAACAGGTTTTGTGTCGCGAGTGATATAACTGTACTCCGGATAGTTGAATTCGGCAATTCTGACAATATTTTCTTTGTATATCCTGTTGAAAATCAAATTGTAAGCATCAGCTTCCGTTCCTTCTTCCTGGTTAAACCCTTTGGTGGAATTGAAATAGAACGCCGTGGTCGGGGTGGGGTTCTCTGGAGTGACATAGAATACGTAAACCATTGTATCAGAAATAGACACACCGGTAAACAAACTCATATAGTTGTTTTCCCATTTCTTCAACTCGGAGAGCATGGTTTGTATCGCCTCGCCCGAATATGGGGTTTCCTGTTCGCCGGCAGCCAGCGAATACTGGTCTTTACGGCTCTTCATGATGGCATCAGCGGCCTCGCGGGCTTTGCTTTCGAAACTCTTGGAGACGGTTTTGGTATGGCTGGCAGGCACTTGCGTCACCACGCCGTCAATGATTTTGGTATCAACAAACGCCTCCGACTTCTGGGTATAGGAGATGTCGGCATAGTTCATGAAAAAATCGGGCAGAGAGGCAGAATGGGTCGTGTAGGCGGTGAGCGGTGTCACGACAGCCGCATCGGACATGCTCTCCTCCTGCCACAACTTGGCCAGATCCGTATTGGAGGTGTAAGCCACATAGACTTTCGAATCATCAGGCGCCGTAACCGGCTCAACACTGACGGAATTGAGCGTGTAGTAGGTGCGATTCTGCTGGATGATGTTCGTGAGCCCGAGCAAACTCTCGGCATAGTCGGCGAAATGGCCGCGAACCTCCTGCACTTTCGACACGGAGACCGTCATCTTGAAGGTGGTCGTCGGCAGCGCGTATTGCACCCTGCCCACATATTTCACCCCCTTCTTCGGAAGGTCACCCAACGGATACACCTGCACCTGCGCAAAAGAAGAAAGGGATAACACACAGATCATCAACAATATACTGATTTTTTTCATTGACTTTTATTTTTGGTTTTTTAATTTAGCTGTTGGCTTTTTAGTATAAACGTAAAAACAGCGTTGATATTACAAATCATTCATAATTCATAATTGTCAATCCCGTCTGCTGCTCAGGAAAATGGACAAATAGTACAACAGCGTGGCCAGCGAGGAGAGGGCGGCGATGAGGTAGGTGCGGGCGGCCCACTTGAGGGCGTCCTTGGCCATGGCCGTCTCGTTGCCGGTCGTGATGGCGTTGCTGTCCAGCCATTCCACGGCGCGTTCGGAGGCGTTGTACTCTACCGGCAGGGTGATGATGGAGAAAAGAGTGGTGAGGGCGAAGAAGCCAATACCGACGAGCAGCACCCATCTGCCTATACCCAACATATTGAGACTCATCAAGATAATACCGGCAAGCAGCACCCATTGCGACAGCTGCGACCCGATTTGTGTAGCGGGCACCAACTTGGAGCGCATCGTCAGCCATCGGTAGGCGGTAGCGTGCTGCACCGCGTGACCACACTCGTGCGCGGCGACGGCGGCGGAGGCGATGTTGCGGCCCTCAAACACACCCTGACTCAAATTCACCGTCTTTTTCGTCGGATCGTAATGGTCGGTGAGGAATCCGCCCGTGCAGGTCACCTGCACATCGTAAATCCCGTTGTCTCTCAACATCTTCTCGGCCACTTCCTTGCCGGAAAGCCCACTGCTGAGCGGGGTTTTGGAATATTTCTCAATACGCGAGGTCAGTGTTCTCTGCACGATGAAACTCGCAGCCATCAATACAACAAAAATAAGTAAGTATCCCATTTTTTTCGATTTTTATGAAAGCGCAAAAGTACAAAAAATTTGACTTAGACTGTGACTATGACTTAAACTTAGACTAATGACTTAGACTTAGACTAATGACTTAGACTTAGACTAATGACTTAGACTTAGACTATGACAAGGTCTATGTCATTGTTAATAGTCTAAGTCATTGTTATCGGTGTCGAACGTTTCTTCCACGCGGTGGGCCGATTTCTCGATTTCTTCGCCGTAGCCGGTGAGGGCGGAGAAGGGCGCGAACTGCGCGGCACGGGCCTGCAGAGACATGCGCGGGTGCCGCGGCGAGACGTGATGCGGCAAGTTGATGATATCGTCGTACTCTGTATTCATGCCTTGTGTCCTCCTATCTGTCGGTTGCGTTCCCTCGCGGTGGCCCCTTCCTCGAAATTCAACCCTTTGAGGATGGCGTTTCTGCCGAACCGCTTCTTGATGGCCAACTGCGCCTCCTGCAGCCGGCGCTCCTTCTCCAATGCCGCGTCTTCCTCCTTTTTCTTCCGCTCCGCCGCCTCATAGTCGGTGAAAAGGTCCAGCTGGGTCTCTTCTCGCTTTTCCGCAAACTCCTCGCGTACCACATTGTTGACCGTGATGTTGAGGTAGCGGACCAGCAAATCCGGATTGATAATGCGGTCGAAAAGCTGTGCCGTATGCTCGAGAATCTGCCGCGACGACGAGGTGGGGTTGTCAAATCGGGCACTGCCGTGGACACCCTTGGGCACCTGCCGCCCGTAGTGGTCCATTGCCACCGGCCCGTCGTATTTGTCGCGGATGGCCGGATTGGTCATATTCTCCGCATCGTAACCCACATTCAGCACAATCTGGTCGGTGACGAGCCGCTTGTCCACCAACTTGAGCGACATGGCATCGGCCATCTCCAACATGACCACGCGGGCTTTTTTCACCGGATAAGGCGTACTCAGCACCTGTCCGTTGCTGAAGGAGTTGCTCTCGGGACGGTAGGCTTTCACCAAGTCTATGGTGCAGGGTTCCCAACCCCAGGCGTGGTCGATGAGCAGCTCAGCATTGACCCCGAAAAGACGATAGAGCAGTTCTTCGTTCTGCACGGAGCAACGCGCGATCTTGCCCATGGTGTCGATGCCGTACTGAGCCAACCGCTGGGCGATGCCGCGCCCCACACGCCAGAAGTCGGTGAGCGGCTTATGATCCCAAAGCTGCCGCCGGTAGGTCATTTCGTCCAACTCGGCGATGCGCACCCCGTCGCGGTCAGCGGGCTGTTTCTTCGCCATGATGTCCATGGCCACCTTGCAGAGATACATGTTGGTGCCGATGCCCGCGGTGGCGGTGATGCCGGTCTGCTTCAGCACATCGCGAATCATCGTCATCGCCAGCTCGTGCGCCGTCATCTTGTAGGTGCCGAGGTACGCGGTCACATCCATGAAAACCTCATCGATGGAATAGACGTGGATGTCTTCCGGCGCGACATATTTGAGGTAGATTTCGTAGATTTTCGCGCTGAAGGCCATATAGTGGGCCATGCGCGGCGGGGCGGCGATATAGTCCACCTCCCAGTCGGGGTGCGCCCGCAAGTCGAGGTCGGAGAAAGACTTGCCGGTGAGCCGGTAATCCCGTGCCCGCCCGCGCCTCTGGGCATTGATCTGGCGCACACGCCGCACCACCTCGAAGAGCCGCGCCCGCCCGCCGATGCCGTACTGTTTCAACGATGGCGACACCGCCAGACAGATGGTCTTGTCCGTGCGACTCTTGTCAGCCACCACGAGATTGGTGGTCAGCGGGTCCAATCCGCGCTCCACACACTCCACGGAGGCGTAAAACGACTTCAGGTCGATAGCGATATAAGTCCGTTGCGGGTTTTTCATACTACAGTTCACGTTTCACGATCCGAGACAACATCGGCACGCGCCAGCGTTCGGGAAGGATTCTGGTCAGGAGATAGCTCAGCGGGTTGAGGATAATCTGCCGACGGCCGCGGAGCGTCCCATCCACGTATTTCCGGGCGATTTCAGCGGTTGATTTCAGGGTGGCGCGACCGAAAAAGCCCTGTTTCTCGATGCGGGCGCTCACCTCGGCGTTGGTGGCCATCGCGCCCGGCGCGGCCAAGGTCACCGTCACCCCCGTGTCCTTCAGTTCCTCGCGCAGACTCCGCGTGAAGGCGTGCACGAACGACTTCGAAGCCGGATAGACCGTCTTGTAGGCTGTGGGCGTGAATCCCGCCATGCTGCCGACATTCAGGATGTGCGACGGGGCGTTTTCGCTCAAGTTCGCGAGGAAAGTTTTCGTTAATATAGTAGTACACAATACGTTGAGATGAAGTATGCGCAACAAATAGTCCATGTCGGCATCCTCCATTCTCCTGCTGCCGCCCGCACCCACATTGTTGACGAGCATGAAAACCGGATAGTTCGCCGCAACACCTTCCGCCCATTCCCGAACAGCGGTTTCGTCGGTCAAGTCAACAATAAAAGATTGGCAATCAACAGAATACAGGCTTAAGACCTCCTCTTTGACGCGATGTACGGCTTCCGTGGAACTGACCAACAGCGTGGAAATACCACGCCTTGCCAGCTCCAAAGCGATCTCCCGGCCCAACCCGCGACTCGCCCCCGTAATAACTGCATATCTGCCAGAGGATGACATTGACTTTGACTTTCAACTTTGACTTTCACGAAGACTGTTGCCTATTGCCCCTCTAAACTCTAAACCCTAAACTCTAAACATCTAACCTTTTAACCTTTTAACCTTTTAACCTTTTCACATAGCACCTCCGCCTCGCAATCAACTCCGCATCGTATTTCTGCCAAATGCGGGCGGCGATGTTGTTTTCCAGCTGCTGCGAAGTGAAGGCGTACTCGTAGCCGCGCCGCAGAAAAGCCTCGTGCAGCTGCTTGTGGTAGATGGCATGGATGCCCGTGTGCGCGTACTCGGGCAGCACGCCCGTGAGCAGCATGTCCACATTCTTGTTCTTGCGGAGCGCGTGCAGGATATGGAACGCCCCGAACGGCCACATCTTCCCATTCGCTTTCTTAAAAGCCTGATTCAGAGAAGGGATGCTCATGGCAATGCCGACCAAACGGCCGTTCTCGTCCTCAAGGAACGACAAAAGGTCCGGAATTCCGATGGACAGATTCTCATCGATAATCCATGTCATTTCCTCGCGGGTAAGCGGGATGAAGTTGAAGAGTTCATGGTAGCTTTCGTTCAGCACCTCCAAAAAAGCGTAACCATCCCTTTTCAGTTGCTCCTTATCCTTGATTTCGCGCAGGCGCACGTGGTATTTTTTTGCCAAAAGGTCGGCCAGACGCGAGATGCGTTCGGAAACAGGAGTAACCTTCACCTTGTATTGAATGTAGTCCACCTCCTTCTCGAATCCCATAGCGTCCATATACTCAGGATAATAAGGGTAATTAAAGTCGGCGCCGATGGAGGTGATGTGGTCGAAACCCTCCACGAGCATGGCCTGTTTCTCCATGTTGGAATACCGCGACGGACCGCAAATTTCCTCAAGGCCCTGCGACCTGCCCCAATCCTCCACGGTTTGGAATAGCATCCGCGCCACCTCGGGATCCTCAATGACATCAAACCAAGCGAATCGGATGCGTTTTTGCCCCTTGATTTCGTTGCACCGATGATTTATGATTCCCGCAATCCGCCCCACAATCTTCCCATCCCTGACCGCCAGCCACATCCGCAGATCGCAAAAGGCCAACGCCGGGTGCTTGGTCAACAGTTTCTCCTCCCCTTTGTCCAAAGCGGGCACATAATACGGACAGTTTTTGTACAACTTCCGTGGAAACCGGATAAAGTCTCTCAAATCCCTATTATTCTTAACTTCTATTATTTCAGTCATTTGTATAGAAATCTAAAAAACATTCGCACCGCAAAGATACTATTTTTATTGAATTGTGTAATATCCAACCTCCGCTCAAATCAACAGCTGTTGGCTGTTGGCTTTTAGCTGTTGGCTATTGGCATTGGCTGTTGGCTGGTCACCACCAAAAAACATTAAACACTAAACGCTAAACACTAAACATTAAACACTAAACACTAACCACTAACCATTAAAAATTGTATCTTTGCGCCGTTTTTATAGATTTACCGATTATGCGTGACGCCCGTATCTTTGTAGAGAAGAAACAAGGCTTTCAAGTCGAGGCCGACAGTCTGAAAGCCACATTGAATCAGAACTTTAACCTCAGCATCACCAACCTTCGCCACCTGAAGGTTTACGATGTATTCAATATTGACGAGGACCTGCTGCGGAAGGCCGAAACCGTGGTCTTCTCCGAACCCGTGACCGACGATGTCCGCCACGAATTTTCCTTAGACGGACTGAAATATTTCGCCGTGGAATTCCTGCCCGGACAGTTCGACCAGCGTGCCGACAGCGCGATGCAGTGCCTTAAACTCCTGAGCCCCAAGACAGAAGCCGTCATCAAAAGTGCCAATCTTTACATCATTGAGGGCTCTTTGACCGACGAACAGTGGCAGAAAGTCAAGAAATTCTGCATCAACGAGGTGGAAGCCCGCGAAAAGGATATGTCCCGTTTGGAACTGACAGAAAATCCTGAAGTTCAAGACGTTCCGATTTACGATGGATTCAGAACATGGACGGAAGAGCAACTGCGCGATTTCCACGGCAAGATGGGCTTGGCCATGTCATTGGAGGATTTGAAGTTCATCCAGCAATATTTCGCCAATGACGAAAAACGCGACCCGTCCGATACGGAAGTCAAACTGTTGGACACCTACTGGAGCGACCACTGCCGTCACACAACCTTCGAAACGGCCATCACGGATATCCAGACCGAAGGCGACAATATCTATAAAGAACAAATTGAGAATGCGTTGCGCGAATATCTCGCCGTGCGCGACGAGATGTACGGCAAAGAGACGCAACGACCGGTCACGCTGATGGACCTGGCTTCCATCAACGGCAAATACGAGTACAAACGCGGCAACCTTCCCGACAAAGAGATCTCCGAAGAGAACAATGCCTGCAGTATCCGCGTGAAGGTGGATGTTGATGGCAAAGAGGAGGATTGGCTGCTGATGTACAAGAACGAGACGCACAACCACCCGACGGAGATCGAGCCCTTCGGCGGTGCGGCCACCTGCGTGGGCGGCGCTATCCGCGACCCGCTGAGCGGTCGTAGCTATGTGTATCAGGCACTGCGTGTTACGGGCGCGGGCGACATCAACGCCCCGATTTCCGCCACGCTGCCCGGCAAACTCCCGCAGTCGGTGATCTCCAAAACCGCCGCTGCCGGCTATTCCTCCTACGGCAACCAAATCGGTTTGGCTACCACCTGCGTCCGTGAAATCTATCATCCTGATTACCAGGCGAAACGTCTGGAAATCGGGGCTGTAGTGGGTGCCGTTCCCGAGAATCAGGTCCGCCGCGAGCGCCCGCTGCCCGGCGACATCATCATCATGTTCGGCGGCCGCACCGGTCGCGACGGTATCGGCGGCGCCACCGGCTCTTCGAAAGAGCAT
>Ga0247611_10003918_pt1 | contig 21374 bp, 19 predicted proteins | sample 177DNAGHGhighgp2_FD_192422 | JGI IMG/M metagenome (GOLD analysis project Ga0247611, IMG submission 192422) | Sheep rumen microbial communities from Palmerston North, Manawatu-Wanganui, New Zealand - 1770 DNA GHGhigh gp2 | ecosystem: Host-associated > Mammals > Digestive system > Stomach > Rumen... | reverse complement strand
TTATGTAAACAATTTTTATTCTGAGGTTAATAATGTGCAAATACAACAAGGAACAGTAGATTCTAAGCAGTATTTCTCAAAAACGGAAGCAGATGAAAAGCTAATACGTCAGCTTATAGACACTATAAATCGGTATGATGCTGTTTTAGATGATGAATTTGGAAATGATGCTAAAATGCTAAGAGAGTACAACGCTAATCTAAATAGAATGCATGCACAAAATGAAGATAAAACAGCGATGAATAAAATAGTTGAATCCATAAAAGATTTGTTAGTTAATGCAGGTGGAGGTCTTATTGCGGAAGGAATAATTAAAATGGCAGAAATGATTTTGGGGTAAGATAATGGATGGGATAGTATTACAGCTTCAGGCTGAAGCATTAAATGAGGCAGTTGATATAGAAACTTTATTACGTAAAGCATATTTAGTTGCTAGAAAACTTAAACTAAAAGATTTTGAGACATGGATTGCAAATGAACAAAACGGATATAAGAAAGAAATACCAGATTATAGAACTATAAGAGGTCAAATAAAGGCATGGAATACATATTATGGATGGACGCCGGTAATTATGCAAGGCGATTTGTCAGATGTTGTTAGTAAAATGCCGTTAAGATTGCCGATTTCAACCATATCTGATGTATATAATGAAAGTGATGGTTCAGTTACATTGACAGTATCTGGAGCAATAGCTGATTTTTTTAACAAAAATACAGATGGATTTCCAACTGTGTATTGTTTTCGGTCTTCTAAAGCGGAAATGCATAAGATTATCAGTTCTGTTCGTAATCGAATATTAGACTGGGCATTACTTTTAGAGGAAAATGGCATTGTAGGTGAGGAGATTGATTTTACAAGCTATGAGAAAGACTTGGCAGCTAAATCTGCTGTAATAAATAATTATACCAATAATTTTTATTCCAACATCGATAACACGAAGATAGAACAAGGTAATCACAGATAAGAATTTTATGTGAATTATATATATCGGGTTATCCGCACATTGGTGGGAATTCGCAGTTTTTTGATTTGATGTCTATGATTGACAAGTATAGTGAGATTTCTGGACAGAAATTAACTTCAAAGCTAAAAGAATATGTCAAAGCTGTAGGGGTGGATTTCTCGATTGTAAAAGAATACTTGTCATTATATCCGGATAAAGTTTATCAAAATATTTATGAGGGAGGCTTGATGGGTGAGCTGGTATAGAGATTATAAAGAGCAGTGGAAAGAGATTATTGAGACGGTAGCGGCTGAAGAACATCGTACGACACAGATGGTTGAGAAAGAGTATTTACTGATGGAATAGCTGAAAAGTCAGTTGAACGTAAATTCGCTGAGAAACTTGAAGAAGCAGCTGAAGTATGCGTTTATGCAAAGCTGCCTAAGGGATTTGCTATTCCGATGCCTGCTGGTAGCTATAGTCCTGACTGGGCGATAGCATTTAATGAAGGAACTGTAAAACATATTTACTTTGTTGCAGAGACAAAGGGCACAATGGAGAGTTTGCAGATCAGACCTATAGAGAAGGCTAAGATATCATGTGCAAGAAAACTATTTAACGAGATATCTATTGACAATATGGTTTACCACGATGTGGATAGTTATCAGAGCTTGCTCAATATAATGCCTTCAATTGAAAAGAAAGTAGTAAATAATTAAGAGGTATTAATATGGCAGATTTTAAATATGAAATAGTTGAAGAAATTGGCGTTCTCTCTGAGAACGCCAAAGGCTGGAGAAAAGAGCTTAATAAAATATCGTGGAACGGAGCAGAGCCTAAATATGATATTAGAGACTGGGCTCCTAATCATGAGAAAATGGGAAAAGGTGTAACGTTGACCGAAGAGGAAGCACAGAAACTAAAAGAATTACTGTAGTTGGAGGGATTATTGTGGCTGAAACAGTGATTGAAATTGGTAAATCATATTGAGAATGATTATGTTTTTCAATTGAATCCTGAAAAATATTTTGCTAATGATCCAGAATCAAACCGTGAGCTGGTGTATGACCGTACTAAAAAGGGCTATGTCTTGGTTCAAAACCAAAGAAAAAGTCTCACTAACAGCGAGATACTGACAGTATGTAAAATATTGCTTGAAAGCAGGTCTCTTACAAAGGCAGAGATGTATCCGATTATTGATAAACTGCTTCAGTGTTGTGTTCTGTATAAGAATTACAAGCAGGTATCGGATTTGATCAGCAATGAGAAATTCCATTATCTTGAACCACATCATGGAAAGAAGTTTGTTGATGACATGTGGGATATCAGCAGTGCTGTTTATGAACATAGGCTGATGCGGATTCGATACCAGAAGCTTAAAGAGCCTGACAAGGTCATGCGCATGATACAGCCGGTTGGTATTATGTTTTCAGAGTACTACTTCTACTTGTGTGCATATATTTCCGTAAGTGAGGAAATGCCGGATGTGCCGAAACGCCCATTTCCAACAATTTACCGGATTGATCGTATAGCTGAATATGAAGTTTTAGATGAGCATTTTCATGTTCCATATGCGGAACGTTTTGAAGAAGGGGAGTTCCGGAAGCGAATCCAGTTCATGTTCGGTGGAGAACTGAGAAAGATTCTGTTCCTGTATAAAGGGTTAAGTATAGAAGCGGTACTTGATCGTTTCCCTACCGCTGTGATAGTAAGACACGATAAAAAAGGATGGCTTGTAAGCGCAGAAGTCTATGGTGATGGTGTAGATATATGGTTAAGAGGACAGGGCAATCAGATAGAAGTTGTTGATGGAGGTAAGCAGCATGGATGATGAGATGATTACAATTGATGTTGATGAATTACGAGATGACCTGCGTAACGAATGCCTCGGGGCTTTTTTTGGCGGCGGATTCGGAGTGGCATTGGTCGAATCGTTCGATGTAGATAGGGCTACACCTGAAGAACTGGTGGAAATGGCACAACGCCAAGGAATTAATCTGAGAAGGTATCAGGTATAGGTATGATATATGGCAATTAGGTGGAAGTTTGACGGTAATTATTCATTCAAGGATGAGCGGTTTGCACGTATATATAGGTTTTATGTGATAGAAACGCCTGTTTCCGGGGTGAGTGCAAGGGCAAAAACCTTTAAATTTCGACAGATAAATATGAATTCCTTAAATGCTGCTTTGAGAAGGGAGTCTCCATTTCTCAAGTCTGGATGGGTTGTAAAGCCGATAAAAGAGATTGAAGAAGCATGTAAGGAAAAAGGATTAGATAAAACGGTCAAATTTGAGGATGAGCTTGTGATACACACAGAGAATCACAAGCTATGCACTGGTAAGACAGATTCATTGTTTTATGCAATTAGGTGTGCATTCGCTCATGGATCATTTGCAATCCATGAGTACAAGAATCACACGTACTATGTCTTGGAAAACAAAGACAGTGGTACATTAAAGGCAAGAATGGTTTTAAAAGAGGACACGCTAATTAAGTGGATAGAGCTTATCGAAGCGTTTCCTAAGAATAAAGCGCCAAGGAGGAAGAAAAATGATTAAGGTTTATGTTGATGGAGATGCAATGAGTGGCCTGGCTGAACTTGAGTCAGATGTTTCGTTGGAGTTGAAGCAGGATGTTACTGTGGAGTTTATAGATACTGCCCCATTGACAGCTGTAATAGCTTACGATGGGGATAATGCTGAGATCTCACTATATGTTAGAGATGAGATGCATACAAATAGCAGAATGGCACTTCATGGAACATCAATAGGTGACGAGATTACGGTTGATGAAGGAGATGAAGACACGGTCAAGATAGCTTACGCCGTAGCAGAGGGTGTAAACAAATACCTTATGGAAAAAGGAATGATTGAAGAGTGTTCTGATTTAGATCCGGAGATGCAAGGTATCCTTTTTGAGGTAAAAGGTGATGATGAAATAAATGCAAAGATAGTTGAAGGAAGAAAGAGACCGGCATTGCTTTGTACAGCCCCCTTTGGTGCGCCACGAATGGTTCGACCTTACTCTGATGAGATTATGAATCAGTTCGCTTTGGAAAAACTTTCAATGGAAGATATGGAAAAAGCGGCTAATGATGGTGATCCGAGTGCTATGGAACAACTGGCAATGGCGTATCTTAACGGAGATGATGAAGTGGATGAGAATCCGGGGAAAGCATATTACTGGTTTGTTAGACTTGCGGAGACCGGAGATGACCAAGCGATGTTTAACGTGGGTCTTTTCACCGCAAAAGGGTTTGGAACTGAAAGGGATTTTGACAAGGCTGCTGAATGGATGCAGAAAGCAGCAGAGGAAGGTGATGAAGATGCAGAGGCTTGTGCTACTGAATACCGTAAGCTGGCAAAGGCAGTTGAGAAAGCCAAAGCGGGTGATGCACAGGCACAGGCAGATCTTGCAGGCGGACTAATGAAATTGGGTGGCTCACTTGAGCAGGCAGGCGAAGGAAAAGATTATGAAGAAAGCGTGATGTGGGCTGAGAAATCTGTGGAACAGGGGAATCCAGACGGATATTGGACTTTGGCTTTAGCATATCATCATGGTCGTGGCGTGGATAAAGATATGGATAAGGCAATTGACCTTTATCAGAAGGGTGCGGATGCCGGAAGCCTTGCTTGTCAGCATAATCTTGGATGTGAATATATGTCCGGAATGAATGTTAGAAAGGATGCACATAAGGCATTTGAATTGATAAAGTCTGCGGCTGAACAGGGATATGGATTGGCAATGAGAGATCTTGGAAGATGTTATCAGTTTGCTAATGGTACACCTGGTAATATGAAGACAGCGGTGGAATGGTACGAGAAAGCCTTGGAAGTAATCGATGATCCGGAACTCGCTCAGAAAACCTCTATGTTCAAGATGATGGCTGATGCAGATCCGTCGTTTGGGGAGGATTATCCGGAGGATGAAGATGATGACGCTATAGGAAATCTTTCTATTGAGGACGCATACGCTGCTCTTGCAGAGGGAATGGATAGCTACGATTCCACAATTTACAAAGGAGACGGTAACATGGCTAAAAAAACGGATGTAACTACAGTCAAGGAAGTGGAAGTATCTGATGAGGAGATGATGGAAGCCCTCCATAGTGGTCAGGGATTTATTAAGCAGATAGCTACGCTCCCTGATGGCACTAAAAAAGAGGTCGCTATTTGGGGTGGTTATGAGATGGATGGATATGATCGAACATTGAATGTGTTTATGAATCATGCTGACATTGAGACATTTATTCATATTGTTACTGAGAATACAATTGATCCAGAAGGCCTTGTGGATCCTTGCGAAGCAGAAGAGGGTACACAGGTTACAGTTGATTTTATGGACATGGCAGCCACTCTTATATATAGAAGAGGCCAGGGGAAGCTTTCAACTGAAACGTATGTGAGAGATGAGAGAAAAACATGTCAGAGTGCAATTGAGTCGGGCACCGGAGAAATTGACCTGAATGAGGATGGCGGGATTTCATTAGACGCTGAAACGCTACAGAATAATAAGTTTCTTGTTTCTGCGTTGGCAGTAATTGGTGTTCGTAGGTATTTGCTTAAAGAAGGTATCGTTAAAAAACTGTACGATATGTTTGATGAATCCGCAGGCGTTGTAGTCAAGGTTAGCAAATCCGGCAATATTTCCGCGAAAATTGTTAAGGGAATGGAAAGACCGGATTTACCATGTAACGTTTTCCTTTTTGGCGAGCAGATTTGCCGTCCATATATTGATGAAATGCTGGGTTTGAAATCATCTGGTGTAAGAAAACCCAGAGATCCTGAACTTGCTGCAAAACTGGCCGAAGCAGAAAGAGCGGCTGAGGAAAAGGCAGAGGCGGAGAGGAAGAAAAAAGCTGAGGAAGCAAAAAAATCCGAAGAGGAAAGAAAGGCCAGAGAAAAAGCCGAAGCCGAAGCGGCTGAAGCTAAAAGAAAACATGAAATGGCTGAATGGGAAAAAAAGGTTGAGAAGATAAAAAGTGATAAAAAGAAGGAAGAACAGGAACGAACGGAGCAGATTAAGAAAGATACTTCCAATCAGAAGGCGAGACTTCTTCGAATAAAAGAGGATAAGACTGCTAATTGCGAAAAAGAAATCGCTGATTTGAAGCAGCAAATTGAAGACGACAAGCGGGAATTGGAAGGCTTGGGCTTCTTCAAGTTTTCCAGAAAGAAGGAATTGAACCTTGTAATAGAAAGCAACACTTCGAAAATTAAAGAAAAGGAAGATAGTAGGGGGGATATTCAGAAAGAGTTCCAGAGAGACATGGATGCGGCTGAGTCAAGCGAGACGTCAAAGCTGAAAGCTTTATCCGAAGAGCTTGAAAAGAAGTATGCGATTCCAGATAGTCCTGAAGAGATTGAGAGGAAAAAGAAGGAGGAAGAATACCGTAAAACACATATGACAGAAACCCAGAAGATGAATGAGAGTGTCAAGGAAGCTATTCTTGATGCACTGAGCATATGTGGCCCTGCTACAGTTACTGAAATAATGAATCATGGTCCTGAATTAAGTGAATATTCAAATCAGAGAATATCGGCGCTTCTTAGACAACTGGAATATGAGGGCAAGGTTACGAAAACGATTGATCGGAAGAAATGTTATTTTTTGTTAGAGCCTGAAAAGAAGGAGGAAGAATACCGTAAAACACATATGACAGAAACCCAGAAGATGAATGAGAGTGTCAAGGAAGCTATTCTTGATGCACTAAGCATATGTGGCCCTGCTACAGTTACTGAAATAATGAGTTGTGGTCCTGAATTAAGTGAATATTCAAATCAGAGAATAAGGGCGCTTCTTAGACAACTGGAATGTGAGGGCAAGGTTACGAAAACGATTGAACGGAAGAAATGTTATTTTTCGTTAGCATAGACGGGAGCAACAGCTATAGCATTAGATGAAAGGGCATAGTAAAAAAGGTGGGGGATTTTTATAAAAATGGAGTTTTAAAGCCTGATAAAAAGAGGCTTAGAGGTTCCGAGAGATTATTATATTCTCAGGAGGGGTTTTTATGTCTAAGGGGTCTAATCAAAAACTGAAACTGAGTATCCTATGCAAAATCATGCAGGAGAAAATCGATGATGAGCATAGCCTGACACTGGCACAGATAATAAAGGAATTGCAGGCATATGATATTACTGCAGAGCGAAAGAGTCTTTATGATGATTTCAAATGCATGGAAGACTATCTGGGCATCGAGGTTATTAAGGAGCAGATAGGCAGGGAAACTTTCTATCACGTGGGAAGCCGCGCATTTGAACTGGCTGAGGTGAAGCTGCTTATTGATGCAATCCAATCATCAAAGTTTATTTCCAAAAGTAAATCAGATGATCTGATTAAAAAGATGAATACTTTTTCAAGATATGATTCCGCTAAAGCGTGTATATATTCCGGTTTTAAGTGAAGATTTTTCTACATTGGAATGAGATTAGATGCTGATTATCTTAGCCTACAATTAGCTTTTTATCTTGCTAAGCTCGTTGCTTAAGCTTGTCCCATTTTATGAGAGAAATTATTCAAAACTGGAACAAGCACGATCTATGATGGAAGTGTGTGGGTTACCATATCCGCAAATGAAAGTGTTAGACGACTGTTGGAATTGAAAAAAAGAGATATGGTCTGTAAGACAATGGAATGCATTAGAAAACACAATAGCACTCGATAATTCTATTGGGGAATCTGTAGGTTTAAGAATTGCAGGTTCTCCTTATTTTTATTCCTGAAGGTGTTGTGGCGAAGGTCTTTAGCAGAATACATAATGTGTAAGTTTACGTGGTGGATATTCATTTTGTGGTCGCTTTCATCACAGCAATTAAACAAAAAGATTTTTTTCTAATGCTTATTTAGACGTTGTTTATTTATCGGGATTAACATATAATAGAACTGTTTTGAGCTTGTTTGATTTTGATATTGTAGGTGTTCTGAGAGATGGTATAATCTACATAGATAAAACAGTACCTGTATATGATGGAAAGCTTCCTAAGGAGCAACGCCAGACATGGCAGTATCTAAAGGGTGCAAAGAAGCTTCCTAGAAAAGCCGCAAATGGTCATGAGTATATCTTCTCAGAGGGAGCAATTCCGATGATTGATGCTTATGATAAGCTAGCAAGAACAATGCTTACATCAGAAGAATCCTTTAGCCGCACAATTTATATCGTTAAAGATAAAGCGACTGGAAGAATAAGACTTCTGACAGTGGAGGAAACAGAAAGAATTCAAGGATTTCCAACAGGACATACACAGTTCTGTATGGGTGGTGATGAGGTAGTAGAAATGCCAACTAATAAGAGAATATTTATGATGGGAAATGCTCTTGTTGTAAATCTAATTAAGGATATGGAAGAGACATTGGATAATATATTTGAAAATGAAGAGTAGTTGGGGCAGCATAGTTTAGGCAAAGGTAATATAAAAAGCTTATTGAGTGTTATGCACCCAATAAGCTTTTTTATTTGACAAATTAAGGTGTATAAAAGGAGTGTGTTTAGAATAAGGTGTTTTATTATTACAATTATTAAAAAAAGCAGAATCAGATTGGGGTTCAATAGGAATAAGACATGTCACCTTTAGTCCTAAGGAGTTAAGAGCGAAGTTACCTGATATTGTTTTTGAAAAAGAAAACTTAGGTTATATGTTCCAGTCCGATTTATCTAGTGTTGATAAGCATATTAATACATGTGACCGATTTATCCCGTTATTAAAAAGAGGGCAGACAGTTTCGGGGTATATAAATCTTCATGGACGTACTAATAAAAACTTTTATTCGTTTTTGGCAGAGGGATTATTAGCACTTGTATATAAAGATGTAACAGGGTTCAAAATAGCAAAAGCTGTAATAGATATTGATGGTACTTTAAATGATACTCATACTGGGGCAGATGCGGTTATGTATGACGAGATTAATAATGTTATCGTATTAGGGGAAGCTAAATTTTACAAAAACTCCAGAGATGGAATAAATGCTATTATCAAGGATTTTGCAAAACACAAAATTGTTAATAAATTGGAAAGCTTATGCAAGATTAGCTCTACACGTGAAGTGACAAAGAAAATTTTAATGCATAATTTGGGAACTGGAGTTCATGAAGAGATACCGATAGATAAGTTCCTGAGTCAAAAGATTGTATTTGCAGGTTTTGTACTTCATGATGAAACAGATACAAATATCAAAGATTATAAGAATCCATCACGTTATGATGGATATAAAATTGATATGGTAGCAATTAATAGAAATATTAGACGCAGTTTTAAGAGAATAAAACTTGCAAATAATAATTATGAAATTATTATTGTTCATTTACCAATTGATTCTAAGGATCAGTTGATAAAGGATGTTATTGAAAAGGCTCAAAATGAACGAAGGAGACTTGAAAATGTCTAATTATTTAAATGATAAAAGAAAGATTATACTCGGTAAAATAGATAATCACCAAGAAGTTTCTATAATGGAGTTGGGAATGTATGAATTAACCCCATATTTTCATGATGAATTTGATGTTAGTTTGACGGAAAAAATATACCTTAATCAGAATTATAGTCGAAGGATAGAACATGAAAGAAGTAAAAAAATATATTTTGCTCCGGAGCAAAGTAAAGCTTTAGAATTTTTAATAAAACATAAAAGATGTATTCTTTCCGCGCCGACTTTGTTTGGTAAAACTCTTATTTTAAAAGAGTACATTTTTTCGTATAAGCCACATGTCGTTGTTTATATCGTCCCGACGAATGCATTAGCTTATGAATTAGAGAGTAGCTTTAAAAATAATCCTAATTTTGATGATTACACGATATTTGATCGTGTAACAAAGGAAAGCAAACTTTCGATAGATGATAAATTACTTTTTATTGGGACTCAGGAGAAATATCTTGAAATAAATGAGGACTGGAAAAAAAATATAGATTTATTTGTCATTGATGAAGCATATAAATTGGAAGAGAAAGTCAATAATCAAAGAGCTTTTGTATTATCAAAGGTATTTCTAGACTCGGTTATTGAAAAGGTGGATAAAACTGTGTTGTTGACGCCAATATCTGATTTAGAAGGTTTTGAAGAGTATAAATTCGATACTTTTGAGTCAGAATATAATGCTGTTGATAAGGTTTTTCACCAAGTCGATAAAGATAAGTTTTACTATGACATAAAAGAAAAATGCTCTAAAGAAAAAACTCTTTTATTCTGTAAAAGCCCATCTGTTATAAATGATGTGTGTTCTGAGATAGGTTTGACAGATTTTAATCATGAGAGTGCTTTTATTTCGTTTTTAGAAGAAGAGATACATCCAGAGTGGAGTGTTGTAAAACTTTTAAAAAAGGGTGTTTTAACGCATCATGGTCAGATGCCTAAATTTGTACAGAATAAAATGATGAATTTATACAATGATATGGATTCAAATTATAATTTATTAATTGGTAAAATTCTATTTCCGAGGAAATCAACACAGTTACTAAAAATGTTTTTATTCATCCTGATTATGATATTACTAAGAATAAGATGCTTATAAAAAATACCATTGGTAGAGCTGGAAGGTTGGGGGTATATCCTCTAGGACATATTTATTCTACTGTTTCGCTAGATGGGATAGAGGATCGTGTTTTAATTAGACTTAGTATTTCTGAAGAGGACGAAAAAGAGGAACTATTAAGTAGTATCGACGAAGTGAAAATTGCAGAAATAGCATCTTTATATGACTTATCTGCTGATTTTCTCAAAGAAATTATAGAAAAATATAATTATTCATTATCGAGAATGGAGAAGGTTTTAAAAGTATTGAAAAAAGATCGATGGTATTCTGGTATGGATAATTTACCATGGATGGCAAGGGATGTATATAGCGATTATAAGGATGCATCTGTTGATGGCAAACTTATTAAGGGGTATTTACAGAAATCAGGGAAAATTCAGGGTGAACGGAAAAGATTTGAGAGTTTAGATGATAGGGTTAAATATATTAAAGGTCTTCTCCTAAAATCAAAAAATAAAAAGGAAAGAAGTATGCCTGTCTCAGATATTATTGATGCTTATATGAAGTTTGTTTATTCTGCTTTAGAATACAAGATTATGCCAATTGTTGATATTGGTATGCTTATCAGGGAGAAGTATAATGATTGGGATTTTGGAATGAATGTGTTTGATTCTATTGAAGATTGTGAAAAAAGATACATTGAAAAAAACTTTGGAAAACTAGATTATTATTCATTATCTGATGGACAAAAAAAGATAGTTGCCGCTTTAAAGGATTACGGGATGAAGAGAGCTGTAGATGGTTTGACTTCTAAAATATTACTAGAAATAGAGTCGGAATTAAACGTCAGATGTTCAGCATATGATATTTTACAAGCGTATAAAAGATTGGCTAAAAAGTCTAAATACAGTGCATATTATCAGAAAATAATCAATTATTATTTATAAAAAGGTTATTCGAAATATAAATAGTCGATATGAGCTAAGCTTGTTCAGAAATGAATGGCTTAGCTTTTTTATTATCTATGTACTTGAAAAGTCTATATAATTTGGATGAAAACGGGGATTGGTAATTATTTGATAATGTCAAAGCATGTTCCAATAATAGATTACTATTCACATAATAATTTCTAAAAATATTAGAACCAGCACGAAGAGAAGCGTAATAGTTTTTTTTTATAAAAAACTATTGACCTGCACGTAACGGGCAAGTATATACTACAAATAGAAAAGGAGGTAGTATGAAGAGACTTAGTGAAGTATGTAAGATAGTGGGCGTGACAAGGAGAACGCTACAGGAATATAACAGAATTGGATTATTATCGCCAACTGAAATTACAGAAGGTGGATATTGGTTATATGACGATGTCGCTATATCGAAATTGTCATTAATACAAATATTTGTGAAGATTGGATATAAACGAAAGGATATTATAGAAAAGTTAGAAAATCCTGGTTTAGATCTTTTAGAAGAATATCAAGTTGCAATAACAAAACTGACTGAAAGAAAAAATGAAATAGATGGCATGATTAATTATTTAAGGACTCAGATGATTTTATGTAATATGCCTGAGCAGTTTTTGAATAAAATTGTAGGCCTAGATACGGAAGAGGTATTAGGTAATAAAAGTATTAAAGAAAGTATAAGTGCTGATGCAGAAAAACTAAGAGAAATAGAAAATCTTGATGATGAGTCAGTACAGCCATTTATTGCATTAGGAATGATGATTACAGGAATTGTTCTTTTTAGACGACATGAGCCATCATCTAATGAAGTACAATCATACATCGATGGTTTATATAATTACTCTTTAAAATTGATTATTGATAAAGATGATGACTTAACTGATTCTGAAAAAGTCGAAATACTTGCTGATAAATACAATTCAGAATTGGTTGATACAATAACTGATATACTTACCAGTTATTTAAAGGAAGAAGATGCATATAAATCCATGAGTGAAAACTATGGGGATGATGCAGTAGAGTTTGCTAGCGAAGCATTAATATATTATAAAAAGAATCATGGAGGTACAGTAAATGAGTAATTATGATAATATTAGAGAATACTCTGAATTTTCGCATAAAGCTGCACAGCACGGCGGAGTGAAGAAATATCTTGATGAACTGGCGGATGCTAATTATTCATTAGGAGTTGAGGCTGAAAAAGAAACTGAGCTTGGAAAGGCTGTGTTATTATTGGGCGTGGGTATCACTGCATGGGAAGCAGGAAAGTTTGCAGTTAAGAAGATTAAAGAGCACAGACGAAACAAAGTAAACGAAGCTGTTGAAAGAACAGAAAAAGCGAAACAAGATTGTTTGGATGTTTTTGAAGCAACTAATATAACAGAAGAATAGAAAGTGGGGGCTTATGAAGTGTGCAAATTGCGGAAATGAAAATTTAAATTACCTTCATGACGACGAGATACATTTTATTGTTCTAAGTGCTGTCATAGGACAAGAGTTTCGGATGGCTAAGACGATTTGGTTGAGTGTCTGGTTTGCAGGCACTTAAGAGATAGATAGGTAAAAGGAGGAATTTGTATGGGTATGTTTGAAGAACAAAATGAAGTTCGAGAAGAATTAAAGGGACAAATCGATAAACTAATGCAAGACTATGAAAAAGAAGAAATCGATGGTGCTACGTACGTCAAAAAGATGATGGATTTAACCACTTCTTACAAAGAGAAGTATAATAAATAATTATATTTCTATAGAACCATACATAGACCAGTACCCTGGGAATGCCCAGATTGATTCGTACTGGTCTATTATTATGCCCATTTTTAGCGCAAGGAATGGACATGAGCCGAAATTATCAATTCATTTTCAAGGAAAGGAAAATTCAGGAGAAACTACTTCTGAATGAAGGTACGATGATGAAGGTATTTAGGGTATTCAGAACCTGGTGTAAGAAGGTGTTTAGGAAAACTAAGAGATGGATGATGAAGCCGTTTAGGAAGAAAGAGAAACCCGGACCAGTCTAGTCAACGGTCTATAACCTCATCAGGAACTTGTCGGAGAATGTGCTTCTACCTATAGCAGGAATAATACTTACGTTTATTGCATGTTATGAACTGATACAGCTGATCATTGCTCACAATAACCTGACAAACTTTAAAACCTGGATCTTTTTCAATTGGATATTCAAGACCTATGTGGTAGTAACGCTGATTAAAAGGACAGAAAAAACTGTGTGAGAGTCCATATAATAGGACACCGCTTTTGATAGTATTAGGATGGTCGCACAGAAGTAGGTTGTAACTAAGACAATAGATGGAGGTAAATTCAAGAATAGAATTTTGACAAACTTGAAGATTTTCTTGATGTTTTAGACTGCTATTCCTTCAGGTTCGTAGTATAATTGCTATATATGACGTTAATTGCCGCAATGAAAGTCTAATATCGCAAACAGTGAGGATTATATACGACTATATCTTATAACGGATTATGGAAGTTGTTAATCGACAACAACATGAACAAAACGGACTTGATGAATGAAGTCAAACTAAGTAGTGGCACAATTATAAAGGCAGAGAACTTGGCAAGCACATTGCAAGTATGCCTTGATAGTGGTGCAAAAAGTATTATTACCGCAGACATCAGCGGTAGATTTTGGAACAGTACCGACTGAACTTATGAGTAGTTTTAGCTTGGTGTTCTATCAAAGCGTTTAGAATGCTGTGTTTAAAGTGTTAGGGGAGGAATAATTGCCTACCACAATAATAGCAAGAAGATGTTTTGAAACATGGTTGCTATGAATGTAACATGCGAAAAATAATGACTTATAGGCATGAGAGGGAGGGTATTTCGTGGATTGGACAAAATTTAATACACATGGAGAATCGTGTAATCATGCCTTTGAGGTTATGTGCAATCTTCTTTTTGAGGCGTGGTGCAAAAAAGAGTATGGAAAAACAAAAGTCAATGTAACTTTTGTTAATGGAGATGGTGGAGATGGTGGAGTTGAGGCTTACGCCACATTAAGTGATGGAAATGTTGTCGGTGTACAGTCAAAATGGTTTAGAGAAAAATTGGAAAGTAGTCAAATAGCACAAATCAATTCATCGTTCTCAACGGCTCTAGCAGTGCGCCCACAAATAGTAAGGTATATTGTATGTATTCCAAGAAACTTGGGATCAAGAAGGATTGTAAAAGGTGGAAAAATTTCTGAGAATACTGAAGAAAATAGATGGCTCAGATTAAAAGAGAACTTCATGACAATAGCTCCAGATGTGGTAGTGGATTTATGGGATGAAACTAGAATACAGGAGATGTTGACATGGCCAGAATTGATAGGAATATCTAAATATTGGTTTGATACTAGTGAAATTTTCGATGATTATTTTGAAATATCATATAAGAAAGCGATTAGTAGCTGGGCTCGAACTAAGTATATTCCTGATTTATATGCTGAGGGATACATTCACCAGAGGATAGAATTCTTTTTGGGAAGTTATAGTCTTTCAGAGCGTAGAAGTGTTGAATGGCAGAAGATGTTTGAACGCTTAGTTTTATTAAAGCGTTCTTTTGAGGATCTTTTAAAACTTGAATTTCCAGAAACTGAGAAAGATCTTGTTGAGAAAATTAAAATAGATATTTCAACTGTAGATGGTTGGATTTCTTTTCTGGAGAGAAAAGAGGATTCTGTAAAACGGGGAATAGCTATATCTTTTGATAATGATTTTGAACTATGTTGTTCAGTGGATAATATTAAGAATAGCACTCTTCATTTTCATCGATATTTTCATTTTAATAGCGTGGAAAAACTATTAGATAATATCATCGATGATTTCTATTATTTTAGGAACTTTTTGAGTGATTGTTACGATAATCGTCTTATATTGTTGGGAAATCCTGGATGTGGTAAAACTACGTCAATTGTGTCAGAGGTAGCTGAGTTTTTAGAGAAAAAAACTCACTTACCAATTCTTATCCATGCAAAGGATTTTTCTAAAGGAGAAACATGGACTTCAATAATTGAAAAAACGCTAGGATTATCGTCTAACTGGGATGAAAATGAGCTTTTATTTGCGTTACAAAGTTCAGCACAAATAAGAAAAAGGAGTGATGTGGATAAACTATATGATATAGTTCCTAAATGTGTTATTTGTGTAGATGGTATTGATGAGGCCGATTCATGGGATTTTTGGAAGGATCGCATAGAAGAAGTAGATGCATTTAAGGAATTATATCCTAGAGTTAAATTTATCTTTTTGTCACGTCCATATGTTTTTGATGAGCAGTATAAACTTAGTTACAGAAATGACATTTCAAATATTCCGTTTAAGGGTGATGTTGATCCTGCAACTCTTTGCGAAACATATTTTAAAGTGTACAAAATAAATATTGGTAAGAACCGATGGATTAAAACACTTTTAAAATCACCAATGGCTGTAAAGCTATTTTGTGATATTTACCAAGATACAAATGTTGAAAAAATAGATAATAATACTACAGTTATTACGAAGTTGTTCCGCGAAAAAATCGAGCTTTTGGAAGATAGGTTTAATAAACAAGTTAAGATGGGATCAAAAGGAAGTGTACAAAATGCTCTTTGCGAAGCAGCTCAATTATTTGTCGAGAAGGAGAATTTGCCAGAAAATGAACTTTTGGCAACGCTTGGTGAGAGTATAACGCGATACTTGCCAGAGTTGTTGAAATTTTTAGAAGAGGAAGGATTTATTTATTCGTTTAAAAGGCAAAAAGACGATTTCAGTCCTGTGGTGACGTATTATTCTTGGGGGATGCAGCCTGCACTTGATTATTTGATTGCGAGAAAGTTATACGCGGCTTTAAAAAATGAGGAAACAATTAAAGTTGAATATACAACGGGAATTTATGAGATGTTGTCGCTCATTCTTATTGAAGAGGACGGCAAGTTGCTGTTTCATTATCCCAATATTAAAGTTGATGACGGAACAATGTTCGATTTGATCAGCTATACGTTATCAAATGCATCAATAAAAGCTGTAACACCTTATCGTAATTATTTGAAAAAGATAATGGGGTATTCGGTTTATCAGTTTAGAGAATTGGTAAATCAAGTTGTAATACCTGTGAGCAATGTAAGTGGTCATCCATTGTGGGCTGAATTATTAGACGAATTCCTTAGAACATTTGGTACTACCGCTGAAAGAGATATTTGGTGGTCTATTCCGGGATATTTGCGAGATAATTATAAAACTGATTGGAGAGCAGACATTGAAATAAATTTTGAAGAAATTACCCTTTATGAAGATAATACAGCAGATTCATTACCGCTTATTCTGGCTTGGAGTTTGTCTTCTGTAAATAATGAAGTGAGACAACACTCACGTATGGAATTAGTTACGTGGGGAATAAAAAATTCAGCTGAGTTTTGGAAACTATTTCTTAAAATGGCTGACATTGATGATGATCAGATATTGGAGGATTTGTTTGCAGTAGCTTACGGAATAGCATTAGAGCAGTTTGCTGCGGATGAATATATAAAGAAATTTTCAGCATGGATTTTAAAGAATGTTTTTTCACCTTCTGGATTAAGACGATATGAAAATTCTGCGATTCGCTATTATAGTAGCAGCGTGGTAAAAATTGCTATCTCACGAAAACTAGAGAATGAAATAGTTAGAACAAAAATAATCCCACCTTATTTTTATGAATCAGAAGGTGGAGCAATAGCAATAGAAGCAGTGACCTCAGAAAGAATGAGTGGATATAAAGCCATAGATTATGATTTAGCTAGATACGTTCTTTGCGATCACCTCGATGCTTTTTTTAAATTTAATTATAAAAAGAAGTCGTTAGAAGATGATTCTGCGAATTTTCTAAATAGATATAAAGAAAAATATAATATTACCGAATTGTCAGTAGATGGTTTAATTATTTCTATGGCCTATCAGTATTTAAAAAGCCATGGGTGGAGCCCAGATGTTTTTTGGAAGTACGATGATGCAGAGAGCATTGGTGTTGATACTGCTATTCATCGAACACATTTCCACGCTACGCATGGTTCAATGAGTAGAATCATGACAGTAGCAGAAAAAAATGTCTGGTTAGCAAGACATCATATTGAATGTATTCTTTCTAATGAGATTGTATATAGGGACTGGTCATCCAACGAACAGGAGGCATTTCTAGACGATTATTCTTATTTAGAAAATTTTATTAATCCATATCAAGATTATGTGAATAAGAATCACTATGAGACAGCGGAATGCTGGTTTCATATGGACTTATTGGCTAGAAGTGAAGAGAAAATGTCTGATATTGAATCTATTGAGAAGTGGATGAATAATGGAATGGTTCCTGATTTTGAATCATGGTTGATGGGGTATGATAATTCATTATTGTTGCATACGTTTACTAGTGCTGTAAATGACTTTGCGGGTATTGAGGAAGCTATATGGGTATCGGCAGGAATAGTAAAAAAGCAGAAGTTGTCGGAGTTGGTAGAATGCTTAAATGAGTATTCAGAAGAACGTATGGAATTATTGAATAATAGCGGGTTTCATGCAGGGCAAGATTGCAGATGTTATTGTACCCCGCAGGAAGCATGCATTGTTCACCCAGATAAAGAAATTTATTCAAATTTATTATTTCATTTCAATGGAGATGAAATTGAAGTTAAAGCAGCATCTGCAAGCTGTTTAAGTTCTGATGAAATGAATGTTGAAAAAGAATATTTCTTGCCTAGTTCTATTATTCGAAAGTTTACAGGCATAACTTTTGGTGATGGATACGAATATAAAGATCATAATGGTGAAGTTGTTGCGACATTTTATAGTAACGGTGAGAACTTGGGAACTATACAGGAGATTCTTTTGATAAAGAAAGATGTTTTCCTTAAAGCAATAGAAGAAAATGGATTTACTCCATTTTGGATATTTAGAGTATATAAATGTCCATCTAACAAGGCATATGAGCGATATCCAGAAATTTTGCATGATACAGATAAAACATTTTTTGTTTGGCTTGAGGAAGGAATAAGGTACATACCTCTTGAAGAAATAAAACCACCTATCTGCAAGGGAGATAATACTGCAGAAGATTTGATAGACCGTCTGTTAGTTCAATTAGGTTATGCAGGAGAGGAAAAAGATGAGTAAGGTAAATAAATATCCAGTTGTCACATTATGCGTAAGTACTATATTTAAATCCGAATTTATTGAAGTATAGAAGCAATTTACTTTAGAGGGCAACATTGTTATCAGTGTTGGCCTCTTTAACAATATTATTATGAGAGGGGAGAGATGCTTAATGGAATCATACGAGTTAAGAGATACAGATGAGAATATTAAAGAAACCTTATTACATGATTCATTTTCTAGAAATAAACATTTATACAGATTTTTAGATTTGTTAAATACTATCGATGGCAGTGTGTCACTTGCAGTAAATGGTAGATGGGGAACTGGAAAAACTTTTTTTGTTAAACAAGCTAAGTTATTGCTCGAAGCAGAGAATTCATTTTTTGAAAATAGACAATACTATAATGAAGTAAAAAATTATTTATCTTGGAAAAACTATAAGTTTGTATTTGGTCAGGAAATTGTTCCGGTTTTACCAGTTTATTATGATGCTTGGATGAATGATAATGCAAAAGATCCGGTATTATCACTTGTTTATGAGATTATTAATCAACTTGATTTAAAGGATGAGATAAAAGGTAAGCCTGAGTTTAAGGATATTATAAAAGGGGTTGTAAATCCCTTTGTCGAGAAAACGACCGGTGTTAATATTGAAAAGTTTTTAGACTCTCTTGATAGTAAAGATTATTTAGAAGAAATTTCTACGCAGCAGCTTGTTCATGAACGGGTTGCTGAATTTATATCAAACGTTATAAAGGAACGTGGAAATCGTTTGGTTATTTTTATTGATGAATTAGATCGTTGTCGCCCAGATTATGCAGTTAATCTTTTGGAGCGTATAAAACACTATTTTAGTAACGAAAATGTTACTTATGTTTTTTCTGTAAATATTGATGAGCTTCAACATACAATAAAACGTTTTTATGGCGAGGGTTTCAGCTCAACAGAATATTTGGATAGATTTTTTGACTTGACTATTGATATTCCGCAGATTGATGTAGATAAATATTTTAATGCTATTTGCTTTAATTCAAATGATTTAGTTGCAGATGTATGTAAAGCTGTTGTTTCTAAGCTTGATTTTAGTATGAGACAGGCTGAAAGATTTGCAAAAATTATAAAAATTGCAGTTTATAATAATAGGTTTTATAAGAAAAGATCGAATGGGGAAGAAGATAGGGCAAAATATGTTATGATGGCAAACATTGCACCATTAGTAATTGGTCTTAGAATGGCAGATGCTGATAAGTATAGAGATTTTATTGATGGGCGAGATCCATCATTTCTCCATGAAATATATGCTGGCGATAATAAAAATTTGGTTGATCATTTCATGCTTGCAGAAAATGAAAGATTTTCAACTGAAGGTAATATTTCTGATATTAATAATATAGTAGATTTTGATGAGCGTTTAAACGAAATTTATAATGCTGTTTTTAACTATGAAAATGATAGAGGTGGTGCAAAAAAAGTGGGCCAAATGACATTTTCAAAAGATAGCAAAGGTTGGTTAATGAATGTTATTAATCTCTTTTCATTGCAAATAGAATTCAAATGAAGTTTATAACAATGCAATGAAAATGAAAACAGGGGGTGGTATTATATGCCATTTCAAATAGTTAGAAACGACATTACAAAAATGCATGTTGATGCCATAGTAAACACAGCAAACCCTATGCCTGGATATGGCGCAGGGATTGATAGTGCTGTCTATGAAGCGGCTGGTAAAGATAAACTTTTAGCAAAACGTCATGAGATAGGTGCTATTGATAGAGGTACATCTGTTATTACTGATGCTTATAATTTACCGGCAAAATTCATCATTCATACAGTGGGAACCGCTTGGCAAGGTGGTAAAGCTGGCGAGGAAGATATTATTAGAAAATGTTATCGAAGTGTGTTTGATGTTGCGGTTAATAACAATATCTCAAGCCTTGCAATACCGCTTCTGGCTTCAGGTAGCTACGGATTTCCGAAAGGCATTGCACTTAGGATTGCACTGTCAGAGATTGAAGCGTTCATGTTGGAGAGTGATATGGAGGTTTACCTTGTGGTTTTTGATGAAAAATCAGTATCGCTGTCATCAGAACTTTATGGAGATATTGATGAGTATATCAATGACAATTATGTAGATGAAAAGAATCAAGAAGAGTATTCAAATTCATATAGAAGAGCTTCTATTGACGATGTTCCAACATTTTCAAAAGCAGATAATGTTGAGAAGAGAAAAAGAAACGAAGTCGAATTATTTGAAGAAAGGGCAGAAGATGTAGAAAAATTATCTTCGCTAGACATGTGTTTGTCTGCGTCTCAATTAGAAGAAGAAAGAAGTTTAGATGATGTTATAAATAATCTGGACAAAACTTTTATGGAACTTGTTTTTTCATTTGCTGATGCAAAAGGACTTACTGATGTTGAGGTTCAAAAGAAGGCGAATCTTGATAGGAAGACATTTTCTAAGCTTAAATGTGGAACTACAAAGAATCCTAGTAAATCCACAGCTCTTGCCTTAGCAGTAGCCCTAGAATTAAATTTAGATGATACAAAGGATCTTCTTTCAAGAGCAGGACTGGCATTATCACCTTGTAGTAAGCAGGATGTTATAGTGCAGTACTTTATCGAGAGAAAAGCATATGACATATATGAAATCAATCTAGCTCTTTTTGAACATGGAGAACAACTGCTTGGTACGCAAGTCTAGTAAATGTCGCCTGGCAAGTGACCGGCATAAAAGAATATCAAGATATAATTACCTCAGAAACAAGCAAATAAGCTAATTACGGAGGTAATCACTATGAGAGAAAACTTAACAGAAATCGTATTTATTCTTGACAGAAGTGGCTCTATGAGCGGACTTGAATCTGATACTATTGGTGGATTTAATTCCATG
>Ga0247611_10003917_pt1 | contig 21375 bp, 17 predicted proteins | sample 177DNAGHGhighgp2_FD_192422 | JGI IMG/M metagenome (GOLD analysis project Ga0247611, IMG submission 192422) | Sheep rumen microbial communities from Palmerston North, Manawatu-Wanganui, New Zealand - 1770 DNA GHGhigh gp2 | ecosystem: Host-associated > Mammals > Digestive system > Stomach > Rumen... | reverse complement strand
AACGGCGATAGAATAGCAAAGTCAAAAGAGGCTTTAGAGAACTTTTATCGTTGGTTTGGTGATAGCAAGGTTGTTGATGAACAAGGCAGACCGCTTGTTGTATATCACGGAACAAAAGCAAAATTTGATGTTTTTGATAAGAGTAAAAAAGGACAAGCATCAACAGTATCAAAAGCAGGTTTTTGGTTTTCTCCGTCTGAGGAGTTTGGAAAAAATTTTGCAGAAGATATATGGTATGGTGAAGAAGAAACTATTGTTATGCCAGTTTACCTCAATTTGCAAAATCCAAAAATTTATAAATCAGGAAAAGTATCAGAAGAAGAATATGAAAAAGCTAAGAGAATATTTGAAAATGCAGAAAATAAATTGAAAGAAGCAGAAGATGAAACGCAAAGGATATTGGAAGAAGAGGGGTTACTTGCATCGTGGCAATATCGAGATAAGATAAACATAGATAAAATAAGAAAAGATTTTGAATATGCAAAATCAGAATTAAATGCTACGCAGACAACAGATGCTTATGAAAAATTTAAAATGGATATATACCGTGTAGGGGGGCAAAAACCGACTGAAGCAACAGTTGGTGGTCTTGGTATGGCTCTTGACGATTATAAGTCGCCAGAAAAATATGCAGATATGCTAAAAGAACAAGGATATGACGGCATAATCATTGAAGATACAGTATATGATGCTTCAAATATAACAAACGCTAAAACTAATACTCAATATGTTGCCTTTGAAAGCAATCAAATAAAATCCACCTCTAACAGAGGCACATACTCACTTGATGAGGATAATATTTATTATCAAGGTCAGATTGCACAGCAAACGAAACAAAAAGCTCGTGAAGTAAAGTCCGCTTTACAAAAAATTGCGGATGGGGCAGAGGAAGCGACAGTTAAAGATTTGCGTGATGATTTGGAGCAATACGGCGGCACAAATGATGTTACATTCATTTATGGTGATGAGAAAAAAGGATTGTTTCATATTGCCGATAAGCACGGTGGAATAAAGACTTTATTGAAAGTGCTTGATGCTGTGGTTGACGGAAAAGTTGTCAGACATTCGGAAGGAAATAAAACAGTTGTATTATCTAAAGGTGATTATGATGCAGTATTATCCCTTGATGAAAATGGAAAGAAAAAGACTTGGTTACTTACAGGATTTGATACAAAAATAAGTCCGGATGCAGAGAGGCAGGTTCGTGCAAACCTCAAAGCTACGCAACAAGAGCCTATCCTTAGTCGTCAATTGTTGGGAGCCGGACTTAGTGAATTTAATATAGCACCATCTGCGCAAAATGTCAATAGATATAATTATCAAGGCAATCAATCGCAGACCGGGCGCGGGGGCGTGGCTCGCGGGGCATATTCCAACAACATTATTTATCTGTTTGAACACGCGGATGCCTCGACCGTTATTCACGAACTGGGGCATTATTTTCTTGATGATTTACAAAAATACGGTAAGTCGGAAAAATCTAAAGAGCAATTGCAGGCAATTTATAATTATCTCGGCGCCAAAGACGGAGTTATCACAACCGAGATGCACGAATATTTTGCCGATAGCTTTGAGGTTTACCTGAAAGAGGGCAAAGCCCCGAACTCGCTGTTGCGCGGAGTGTTTATCAAATTCAAGAATTGGCTGCGGAGGATATTCTCGGAAGTCAAACGGCTTGAAGGGGTTAAGCTAGTTGCAACGCATTTTTTGTTTGTTAAGTTCACGGCAAGACCATTTACCATCAAGCGAATCGGCAGTATTTAAGCTAATAATGGCTGTGCCGCCATCTAATTCCGAAGCACGATGCTCAATATATTTATCATCACAATTGCCACTGACATCACTGGTGTTATCGGTTAACATATATTCCGAAGCATCCAATACATGAGTGATTTTAGCATATTTAAGAACATGTAAACTTGCAGCACCGCTATCAGCGATTCCTTTTGATATGATATTTATATAAGGGGTATCAATCATTGCGTAAGGTTTAATCCATATATTAGCTGTTTCGGCTGAAATTCCTCCCATAACTTTTACTTGGTTGTTGCATCCGAAAACTATTCCTTCCGCTTCGGGGGCGTTGCCTTGTTTGTTTTGGTAATCTATTTTGCCTTTTATAAATATTTCACAATAAGCGGAACTACGCAATGCGCCGATTAAATCGCCTTTTATACCCAGTTGAGCATTGCTTCCGAGATTGATATTACCGATAATGTTTTGGGATGAGGTGAATTTGCTCATATCACTGACATTAACGTCGGCACATAAGTTACCATTACCACTTAAGGATACTTTGTTTATAACTTTGATATTGTTACCGCTAAGGGCGCATTTGGCAGGATTGCCAATAATTTTGATGCGAACATTTTCCCAAGTTCCTTGAGCTTCAAGAGATAATTCTTCTTCAAAATTCAAAATGAAATTAAGGTTTTTGATGTTACGCTTAAATAATCCTCGATATTGTTCAAAGTTACTTTTGTTTAAATTGATGGTAACTGTCGGTATGTTTTTGTTTATACATTCTTGAGATGTTTGGCCAAACAAAGAACGAATCTCAGTTTTTTCTTCATTGAGTTCAGGATTAACAATGTCTTCAGCAATAAGATCGCTGTTGGAGAATATTTTTTGGGCGTATTTATAGCAATTTATGTGGCATTTTTTTAATTCAGCGAATTCGGGACAATCTTCGGTGTCTTCAGTTTCATCGCATTCGGAGTTTGTATAATCTTTTTCGCGGCAAAGGGCCTCCGGGGTCTTGCATTCTTCATAGAGAGTTTTTTTGCCTTGCATGCAATGAGCTGTGTATAATGAGGCCGGACCATATTGACAATTTTTGAATCCTTCGCATGGTGCTTCGGTAACTTTGGTTTTTACTATTCCTCCGCAAGTGGTGCAAGTTTTGCCTTCGGCAATATAACCATCGGGAATGTCATTTATCGTGTAAGGGAAATCTAAACATTCATCACAACATTTTCCATAATTAGAATCGAATTCGCAACGTTGATCCGACAGAGAACAATCATTAACTGATGAATAGCCTTGTTCTTTGCAGGCTTTAGCGGTATCTTTTTCGCAAGCCCGATAAATTTCAAATTTGTTATCGCAGAGTTTTACTGGATAAGATGGTAATTTACAGTCTTCTTTCATAAAGGTGTAATTGTTGTTACGGCACCATTGTTCTTGAGAACAGCTGCGATAATAGGTGTCGTGGTGAGGGCAACGATCGGTTGGTGCGGTTTGATTATCACAATCGGCATAAGTGATTTTATATCCTTCCTCGATACATTTTTTTTCGGCGCGGCTTAGAGTATGGTCGTCATAACGATTTAGAGCATATTCACTTACTACGGCAGCATCAGCTGTCTCGATTTTAAATAAAGTAAGTGTAATTATGAATAAAGACAGTATTTTTTTCATCACAAACCTTAATTTTTTTTGCCATTTTTGAGCATTGTACACTATTAAATTTAAAATAAAATTAAAAAAAATCGACAAAATATGTTTTTTGTACTAGATTTAAATCAAATTTTGTGATATGTTAACACTTGCATTTGCAAAAACAACCAAAATAAGGTGGATAAAATGAACAAAAAAGTTACAGTGCATAATCCTTATGCGACCGGTGAATATGTTGTTTATCCTGCTCACGGTGTCGGTAAAGTTGCCGATGTTTCCAAGCAGACTATTGCCGGTAGCGAATTGGAATTGTTAGTGGTTAATTTTGCTAAAGACAAAATGACCTTACGTATTCCTATGGCCAAAGCGGCAAATTCCGGTTTGCGCAAGATTTCTACTCCGGAGACCATGGCTGATGCTTTGAATACTCTCAAAGGCAAAGCCAAGATTAAAAAAGTTATGTGGTCGCGCCGTGCGCAGGAATATGAAAATAAAATTAACTCCGGTAATCCGATAGCGATTGCCGAAGTGGTTCGTGATTTGCATCGCAATGAAAATTTGGCTGATCAATCTTATTCTGAGCGTCAGATTTATGAGCAAGCTCTTGACAGATTGTCAAATGAATATGCTATTACCGAGAATATTTCTGCGGCAGATGCAACACAGAAGATAATTGATATTTTATCAAAGCAATAAGTTTTTTTAATTGCTACTACTATAGTCGCTTTTCGAAAGGAAAGCGGCTTTTTTTATAAATGTATAGAGTAAAAAAATATAACAGTATTGGTATTTTTGATGAAAAATAAAACAAAGTATTTTACACTTGTAACGAAAGTTTTTTTATAAAGGAAATAATGAAAAAAAGATGGTATGATATTTATTGCCGGTTGGGATAAAGATGATGAAGAAATAAGTAATGTTAAAACGAGTCTTTTTACTCATCTGTCAAGATGGTCAATCAATGAATTGTCTGAATATATAGATCAGGATAAATACAAAATTATGGCAGATTCTGCTGCTAAAATTAAATATGACAGCTTGCCTTTTTTTTAGAACAATGCATTATTTTGTTCTAAAAAGAAAATATTAAATGATGGGTAAGAATATATTTAAAGAATTCTTATCTCCCCTCTATCTGTAAAATAGAGGAGAGATAAGAGGTGATTAATCAAAATATATTTATTTTATAAACCGGATCCTAAGGCTTTGGCTTCGGCCAGTTTTGCCGGGGTTTTGTTAGTAGAATTATCCGCGACAACGATACCTTTATCCGTTATGCCCATGTAGCCGATCATATCTTTATACTGAGCAATCGAAGCTGTATAAACTCCCGGTGAATAAGATGACAGTAACAAAGCACTATACTTTGCTTTAGGAGGATGATTAATAGCATAAAAACGTTGGATAACAGCCTCCAACTGTGCTGACATGGTAAAGTAATAAATGGGGGAAGCAAATACAACCATTTCTGCTTCCATCAGGTAAGGGTAGATTTCCTGCATATCATCCTTTTGAACACATTTACCGTTTCCGCTTCCATGACAATATTCGCAAGCCAGACATCCGTTTACTTTTTTGTGAGCAACATTAAGAACTGTTACTTCATGGGCTTGGGATTCAGCTCCTTCTTTGAAAGCGTTAACAAGGGCAACTGTATTGCCGTCTTTGGTAGGGCTGCCGTTTAAAATTAAAATTTTCATATTGTTTCCTTTCCGTTATTTTAGCAAATTTTTTATATCGGTTATGATTTGTTCAGGAGTCATTCCGAGTTGTTTTAAGAGTTCCGCCGGATTATAGCGATCATAGAATTGTCTTTTTAATCCGTAGTTTTTTACTTTCATAGCCTTATCTGCGTAGAAAGCTGCCACCTTTTGTCCGAAACCGCCGTCTAAAATACCATCTTCCATAGTGATAACTAATTGATGATTTTTTATTAAATGGTTTAGAACTTGCTCATCAATGCCGTTGGCAAACCTGGGGTTAATCAAAGTGGGCTTAAATCCCAACTGTGTTTCAATTTGTTTAGCTAATTCTTCGCCTTTTTGATAAAAATCACCAAGTGCCAAAACAGCTACTTTTTCACCGGATTGTTCCACTTTATAGGTGTTAATTTTGCTGAAATCTTTATCAGCTTCACGTGAAGTTACGGCATTTCCGGGGATTAAAATCATCACCGGATGCTTTTTTTGATCCACAGACCAATTAAGCATATTCAAGTATTCTTGCTTACAAGTCGGTGCAAGCATAACCAAGTTGGGAATGTTTGAAAAGGCAGATAAGGCAAAAACACCTAAATGAGTTACATCCGTCAGGCTATCCAGTGAGGCATAATTGAGTAAAATCGTCACGGGATTATTGTTGATGCATACATCTTGTGATACCTGGTCATAAGTGCGTTGAATAAAGGTAGCTGCCGTTCCCACCAGTGGTTTACCACCGGCTTTGGCAACGCCGGAGGCAAAAGCAATAGCATGCTCTTCGGTAATACCTGTATCCACATATTGTGCACCCATAGCCTTTCGCAAATCCGGACTTAGTCCTAAAACGTTTGGCATGGCCGGGGTGATAAAGACAAAATCTTTATCCTGTTTGGCCTTATTCAAAATATATTCGGTTGTTAAAGAGGTATAAGTTTCGGCGGGAAATTCCACATTCCACTTGCCGGTTTCACGATCAAATGGCATACACCAATGCCATGCTTCTTTGAATTCTTCGGCGAGTTTATAACCTTTGCCTTTTTGTGTATTGATGTGGACGACAACCGGATAATCAATGTTTTTTACACGTTCAAAAACCTTTATCATCGCTTGAATATCGTTGCCGTTTTCTTCGTAAATATAATCCAAACCAAGAGCTTTGAAGAAGTTGTCTTGTGCTTTTCCTTTGGTTGCCCGCAATTCATCCAAATTCTTATAAAGTCCGCCATGAACTTCGGCAATGGATTGTTGATTATCATTGACAATAATAATTAAATTAGAATGGATTTCCGAACCGGCAAAATCCAATCCTTCCAATGCTTCTCCGCCGGATAAAGAACCATCTCCGATAAGGGCAATTACATTGTATTTTTCACCTTTTAAATCGCGTGCTTTGACAAGGCCGGTTGCCAACGATACAGAGGTTGATGTGTGGCCGACATTAAATAAATCATGTTCACTTTCTTCAGGATTTGTATAACCGGAATCTTCTTTAAAATGTGCATCATCAATATAGCCAGCTTTGCGTCCTGTCAACATTTTGTGCGGATAGCTTTGGTGCGACACATCAAAAACGAATTTATCGCGCGGAGAATCAAAAACATAATGCATGGCAATTTCTGTTTCAACAATGCCGAAGTTTGGTCCGAAATGTCCGCCGAATTTGGTAAGACGATTAAACAGAGCTTCTCGAATATCTGTTGCTAAAGTTTCCAGTTGTTCAATATTTAATTTTTTTACATCGCTTGGAGAATTGATAGTTTTTAAAATATCATACATGGCATTCCTTTCTGTTACTGTTTAGTTGTGAATGTACAGGAAATAAACAGTTTTGCAACTTATTTAATAAAAGTGTTAAAAATTTAATTATGACGAGTAAATTAAATGTTACGTTGTTTTCTGTTCAGTGTAAAGGCATGGCTTTCAGTTAATAATTCCAATAAAACTCGGTCCGAAATCGTATCATTCAGCAAGATACTTATCCAATTTTTTTTGTTCATGTGATAAGCGGGGTAAAAGCCTTTTGCTTTATGCAGATTTAAGATTTTTTCGGGGGCAAGTTTAATGTTCATAACTTCGACATTTCCGGTCAGTTGCTTGTCTAATTTTTGAACGTCGATATTCATTATAATTGCATACCATTTTCCGGTGTCAGGATTTTTGAAAACACCGCCGGAAAAGTCATCCCAGGGAAAAACGGGCTTATCTCCGTATTTTTTATAGATGGCATCGGATAATCGGTTGGTTTGAGCCGAGATAAAAACATTTTCATGACAACATTTTTCTTTGATATCTAGGAGGATGTTACTATAGGTATTTCGCACTTCGGTAGCAAAGCCCTCCATGCTTTCTACTCGTAAAGGCAAAAAGATGTCTTGGGTTGCGGTTTCATAGACATTTCCCGAAATATGTCCCGTTCCGTCAACAGAAATGACAGCCTTAAACTCATTGTTCATAAAAGGAATTTCTAAAGTCCAAAGATTTTTCGCCTTTTGAAAACCATATTGTTTCAGTGAGTTCGTGTTTATTACTGTGCGTTGGAAAATATTGTCTTCAATTGTCATTTTATTAATCGGGAATCAATATGAGTAATTTTTATTTTAAGGCTTTCTTGTTTTTATGTATGCAAAATATAACGGATAATTTTTGCTGTCCAGCATAAAAGTAAAATATTTGCCAAGTCGGGGTTATATTAAATTGAAAAAAATTAATGTAATGAAATTGAGGTTGATTATAAAAAAGGTATTATTTTGTTTTACGAACAAAACAACGCTTCCTATTTCAAAAAACTATTTATTGATCAGTTCAAACAGGCCATAAATAAGTATTTTTAACCAGACTCATTGCCTCACCGGCGCGCTTCCGCTCGCCTCTCGCTTGTAGTCGAACCCGCTTTTGCGTGTTCGCTTCCCGACCAGACTATCAATAAACAAAAACCTCCACAAGGGAGGTCTTTGTTTATTGGAGCAGGTAACGGGCTTACTTCGTTCACTGCGCTCGTTCGGCTTTGCCTCACCGGCGCGCTTCCGCTCGCCTCTCGCTTGTAGTGACTTCGTCTATCTTGACGTGTGCAGATAGTTGCCTGCACACATTGCGATTCCGAACCCGCCTTTGCGTGTTCGCTTCCCGACCAGACTATCAATAAACAAAAAACCTCCGCAAGGGAGGTCTTTGTTTATTGGAGCAGGTAACGGGCTTACTTCGTTCACTGCGCTCGTTCGGCTTTGCCTCACCGGCGCGCTTCCGCTCGCCTCTCGCTTGTAGTCGAACCCGCCTTTGCGTGTTCGCTTCCCGACCAGACTATCAATAAACAAAAAACCTCCGCAAGGGAGGTCTTTGTTTATTGGAGCAGGTAACGGGAATCGAACCCGCATATTAAGCTTGGGAAGCTCACATTCTACCATTGAATTATACCTGCATGGTGCTTTAACTTCTAATTCATAAAATAAAAAATAGCAATCAAAATTTTTTGAAGATAGTAAAAAACTAATCGAAAAAGCTAATTACTCCTAACATTTCTTTTTATCCTTATTTTCTTTTTCCGCTTGCTCTTTAAGCTCATTTTGTTTCATAGCCCAAGTGCTTGCTACTGCAAGTGATATTAGCTGTCATAATAATTACTCGCCATATTTCTCTTTCATTTCAGCTGTCCAAGCAATTTTAGCTGATATGTTATTTACACTATCAATCAGCTCTTGCAATTCCTCTTTGGTAAAACTGTCTTTCAGTTTCTTACCTTCTTCCGTCAAAGCAGACTCCTCGCTTTCGTCTATATCCGGCTCGCTCCACTTATTCTGCAACTCCAAATATTGTTCTACCTTCTTACTCTGTGGTTTATTACCTTGTTCTACATCATCTTCATCTAGCTTCTTCCAATAATCAGACATATTATCCCAGTCGCTATCGCTACTGTCATACATCCATTTATCCGGGTTATAATCTATTTCCATCATTTTTCTCCTTATTTATAAAAAGATTATTACTGTTTTGTAGAGAACTTTCTCTACTTGTTTCATCTTTTCTATCCTCTTTTTCCGCTTGCTCTTTAAGCTCATCTAGTTTCATTGACCAAGTTCCCAAACCAGCTAATGCTATTATGAAAGTATGTTTTTCAATATCGATACCGAATAACATCATAAGTAATACAGCTAAACCGCTTCCTATTGCTATATATACCAGTTTATATAATCCGAATATAACTTGTTCTTTGGTAATATTTTGAAGGTCTCGTCGCATAGCATTCTACCTCTTACAATTTTCAGTAATTTCTTTTTCGCCAATAATTTCATCGCATAAACCATATTTCAAACATTCTTGAGCATTAAGAAAGTATTTGTCATCTTCAAGCCTTTTACGAATTTCTTTTTCTGGCATTTGGGTGCATTTCTTATAGGTTTGAATTGTCCTTTCAAAAAATTCATTAACAAATTTGTTTATTCGTTCTAATTGTAAGGGAGTTTTAACTGTTTTAGTTGTTTCGCCCAAATGCATTAAATTCATTGCATCTTTATACGTGTATCTTTTATCACCATAGACAGCTAATAGAGAACCACAAGAATAAGCAATTCCTAAAACATAAGTTACTATTTTTATACCTTCTTTGCGAGCAAGATCACATAGTGCTTGTAGAGCTAATAATTCGTTTTCATAACCCCCGTGTGAATTTATATAAATGTTTATTTCAGCGTTTTTTTGATCTTTTTTTGCCGCAATTAATTTAGTAAATTCAGGAACAACATTTTGAGATATTGTCTCATCAAATTCACCTAAAATATAAATTTTTCCATCATCTACAAAATTTAATTTATCCGCCATAGTCCTCACCTAAAATAGTTTTGTTGAATTGAAAATATGCTATATAATTAATTTATATTTTGCAAGTCCTCTGGCGATTAGTCGTGTCATAATTTGACACTTGATATATTAAATTATTAAAATTAATGCCACAATTTGACATCATCTTTACCCTTTTTAAATATCATCGGTTTAGAATGGTTCAAAAATGGAGGTTTTGTTATGTTTTATCAGAAAACGCAAAAGTTATTGGAATTGTCCCTATGGATGCAAAATGCCGAGAATGGGGTGTCTATTGCTGATATTATGCAGAAGTTCAATGTTTCCAAGCGAACAGCCATTCGTATGAAAGATATGGTTAAGGAGCAGTTTCCACAAATTAAAGAGACTAACGGGGCTCATAACACGAAACGTTGGTTTATTCCGCAAGGCTCACTCGGACAATATGTTGGGTTTTCCTTGGCTGAAATCAATGCTCTGCAAAATGCTATCAAACTCATGAAAACCAAGATGCCCGAAGATGTTGATGCACTTGAAACGATTATGCACAAAATCAAAGCCTCAATGAGCAGTGAAGCCCTAAACCGTATTGAACCTGATGCCGAAGCTTTATTGGAAGCCGAGGGCTATGCTTTGCGTGCAGGTCCGAAAATCAAAGTCAATCCAAAGTTTATGCAAAAGCTCCGTAATGCTGTCATTGCTTGCAAAGTTATTAAGATTAAATATCAATCAAAAACCAAGAATGAGTGGAGAACTGTTTATCCTTACGGATTTCTTTATGGAAACAAACACTATCTGATTGCTTGGCATACCAAGAAAAAAGCAATGTGCCACTTTGATTTGAATAATATTCAAGAGATTGAAGTGTTAGATGAATACTTTACTCGGGATGAAAATTTTTCTTTACAAAAGTTTTCCGAACAATCCTTTGGGGTCTATCAGGAAGAACCGTTTGACGTTGAGTGGTTGTTTGATAAGGATGTCGCTAAAGAAGCTGCCAAATATATTTTTCACCCAACCCAAGAAATGATTGAAAATCCTGATGGCTCATTGACGGTTAAATTCCGTGCCGGTGGGGCAAGAGAAATGGATTGGCACCTTTACACTTGGGGAAAGCATGTCAAGGTTATCAAACCAAAGGATTTCAATAAGCGTAAAGTTTGGAAAGATTAAGCTTGCGAACGAAGATTTAATCTTTAACAAAAGTTTCGTGGGTTTTGCTAAAGGTTACTTTGGGAAAATCTTCCTGTGTTTTATTTAAATGCCAAGCGTTGCGCGCCAAAAATACGATTTCGCCGTCATTATCTTCGGCAATATTTAGGCGATTGGCATCATTGAATTTTTTCCACTCGTTTTTATCATCGCAAGATACCCAGCGGGCGGTATAATACTGTGTCGGCTCAAACATTACCGGAAGCCCGAATTCATTTTTAATTCTATCCGCCATAACCTCAAATTGCAATACGCCGACCACACCGACAATCCATTCGGCACCGACCACCGGCTTAAATACGCTTGCTCCGCCTTCTTCGGCAATTTGTTTCAAAGCGTCGCCTAAGTGTTTGGATTTCAAAGGATCTAATGCACGGACGGATTTTAACAGTTCCGGTGCGAAAGCGGGAATTCCGGTAAAGTTAAGTTTTTCACCTTCGGTCAATGTATCGCCGATGCGCAGTTGTCCATGGTTAGGAATACCGATAATATCGCCGGCGTAAGCATCCTCGGCCAGTTCGCGTTCTTGTGCCAAAAACATTACCGGAGTGGGGACTTTTAATCCTTTACCGGTGCGAGTTTGAAATAAAGTCATGCCGCGTTTGAAATGTCCGGAACATATACGCATAAAGGCAATTCTATCACGGTGTTTGGGATCCATATTGGCTTGGATTTTGAAGATAAAACCGGTTACTTTGGGTTCATCGGCTTTGACCATGCGTTCAACTGTTGGGTGAGGGCGAGGAGCAGGGGCAAAGCTATGCAAACCTTCCAAGACCTCTTTAACACCGAAATTATTGATGGCACTGCCGAAAAATACCGGAGTCAGAGTGCCGTCAAGATAAGCCTGCAAATCAAATTTCGGACAAAGTTCCTCAATCATCATGATATCTTCACGCAATTTGGCAACTTGATGCGCCGGCAATAATTGGTCGAGTTTGGGATCGTCCAGACCTGAACAAGTTTCGATTATCGAATTTACGGTTGATTTGTCGCCGTTTTTGTTCATCAAAATCATGCGATTGTTTAAGATATCATAACACCCCATAAAATCTTTGCCTGAGCCGACCGGCCAGCTGGCAGGGGTAACATCAAGTGCCAAAGTGCGCTCAATCTCATCAATAAGCGCAAAGGGATCCTGACCTTCGCGATCGAGTTTGTTGATGAATGTGATAATCGGAACATCTCGCAAACGACAAACCTCAAACAATTTTTTGGTTTGGGTTTCGATACCTTTGGCAGAGTCCAAAACCATCACTGCCGAATCAACCGCGGTTAAAACACGATAGGTATCTTCGGAAAAGTCTTCGTGTCCGGGGGTATCGAGCAGATTGAAAGTAATATTGTCATAATCAAAAGTCATCACTGATGAGGCAACCGAAATACCGCGCTCCTGTTCAACTTTCATCCAATCGGAACGGGCACGTCTGGCTTCACCGCGAGCTTTAACTGCGCCGGCTTGTTGAATGGCACCGCCGAAAAGCAATAATTTTTCGGTTAGGGTAGTTTTACCGGCATCGGGGTGGGAAATAATCGCAAAAGTTTTGCGCGGATTAGGTTTAGTCATAATGTTCACTCTAATTGATTTAAAACTTGAGCGTTTTATATACACAAACTTATTCAGAGTCAATAAAAAAGGCTGAAGAAAATAAATAAACTCCGTCGGTGTTAACAGGCGGAGTTTATGGCAATAAAACAATGTAATTGTCGGTGGTATTGTGCTCTGAAACCATTTTGGTTAAAGGTTTTTATCCACCAATCATTTGACTGAATAGTTTTAAGTTGTTGGCATGTTCCCAAACTATCGCCGTATTTTTGGGCTTTAGCATAATCTTCAGTAGTGTTATGTATGGCACATAACATTTTTACATTTTGAAATTTGGCTAAAACTTTATACAAAGTATCTTCATCAAAATATGATAATATGCCGTTGAAATATGCCAAATCAGCCTGAACGGGATTGCAATCTAAGATAGATTTAATTTTTATGTTGCCATCCTCAAATAATTTTTCCAATCGTTCATCAGGAAAAAGCACCCTGTGAAATACTTCTTTTTTGCCGTCCATCCGATGTTGATTAAAACCAATCAGATAAGTACTTTTGAGCTGATGATATTTTTTTATTTCAACTCCATGTGCATCAATGCCGCAATCTAAGGCCATTTGCACAATTCCACCACATGCGGCGCCACAATCAAAAAATGACTTGGGTTTTTGGTGGAAATATGCCTGATACAGCTTAATCAACAATATCGGGTGAATAGAATACATGCCACCTTCGGCATAATAGAGCAAAGGATACTTTTTATCATAATAATGCTTATGTTTTTTCATATACAACAATTATATTAAGTTAATAATTAAAAGATTGTTTGCAAATTAAATCGGTATTTGTTTTTTGTCAAGGGATTAGGATGCTTGCCAAGAAAATTGCCTTAAAATTATAGAATTAGGATTTTTGCAAATATAAAAATATCCCCGAGGTTGCTCGGGGATATTGTAGAAAACTTATGCCTATTCCGCAGCGGCGGTGATGCCGGAAGAGTTATTCAAGCATTGCTGAACTTTCCAGATAACTTTGAGAGCTTCGAGAGCTTGTTCGCCGGTGATACGCGGAGTGGCTTTGCCCCAAATGCAATCGGCAAAATGGTTAAGCTCCGAAGTTAAAGGTTGCGCAGTCGGAATAAACAGATTTTCCACACTGCCTTTCAAACCATAGCGCATATTTTCCGGCAGGCTGTCGGGAGCAACATTGTGCATACGCCCCTGCGAGTGAACGGCAATGCTTTGATTGATATAATCCAAATCAATATAATTGTCATTGGTGGTAACGGTCAGGGTGCGGACACGCGATTGGGTAATGCGTGAGGCTGTCATGGTTGCGGTTGCGCCGTTGGCAAATTCCAACAAGGCTGTGATATAATCTTTGCCGGAAGGAGATTTGGCATTGCGAACTGCCGAAGCACTTACATTGGTTACCGGAGATTTAACCAAAGAAAGAACAACCTCGGCATCGTGAATCATCAAATCCATCGCCACATCAACATCAGTAATGCGACCGGAAGCCGCTGACATACGATTGGTTGTTAAAGAACAAATTTGCGAATTGTCTGCCAGAAGTTTGTGCAGTTGTTCAATCGCAGGGTTAAACTGTTCAATATGACCGACGAGCAGAGTAACATTATTGTTCTGGGCGGCAGTAATCAGACGATTGCATTCTTCTTCAGTGGCGGCAAGCGGTTTTTCAATCAGGCAATGAATGCCTTTATTTAAGAAAAACTCACCGACCTCGGCATGAGTAACCGAAGTGGTAACAACACTGACGGCATCAACGGAGGTCGCAACTTCATCCAAAGATGAAAAAGCCTTAATGCCGAACATTTCAGCGGCAGCCTTTGAAGCCTCGGGAAAAATATCATAAACACCGACCAGTTCAAAATTATTCAAGGTTTTATATGTGCGAAGATGGTTTTTGCCCATCATTCCGGCGCCGATAACGGCAACTTTAATCGGATTAGTCATTTTTTTGTGTCCTCATTTTAGTTGTTTGTATCAATTCAATTTTGGTTTACATATACCAATTATTCTGTTAAAAAGCACTTAAATTCTTGTTACATATTGTTACATATTATGAAGAGGTATACTTATGACTAAAAAATGTATGTATGGTTGTGTGGCGGTCGCAGTTATGATGTTAGCGGCTTGTTCGGCGGGAAAAAAGAATTTAGGTGCAAGTTTGCAGACTAATGAATTGGTTTTTTCAGGCGCGGCAGAAAGTATGCCTCAACGAGTCACTCCTTATACTTCTATGGCAAGAGCTGCAAAATATAATGCAGATGCTGCGGTTAGAAATACTGCCGGAAAAATGTATCATGAAGATGAAGATATTGCAGCAACCGTAAAGCAGATTTTTAGCGCTGATTTAGCAAATGATCGGTTGTATAATGCTTTGCGGGCATTAGATTTTGTTGATGTTTATGCAATGAGTGTGTTGACGGATAATGAAAATTATATTGAGAACAGTTTGTATGCAACTTCGGCGCAAAATTTAAGTATATCGGCAGTTAGATTGCACCGTTTGGATATGTTGGCTGATTCTCAATTGAGAGAAATTGATCGGTTAACAAGTCAACAAAACAGTGTGTTGGCTGATTTGCGCCAGAAAGATGCACGTAACGGTTTTTTGACCGAACAGGAAATTACCTATCGCAAAGGTGTGGAAACCGCAGTGGCGAGAATGGATAATTTGAAATCGAAATTATTATTAAATCAATCGGAATATAATAAATTGGTTAGTGCTTCGGGCAAGAAGATTGATTTGGAAGGCAAACGTTTTTACGAAGATACTAATTTAGATAAAAAATATGCTTTAGATGTTTATGGCGATGCAGCGGTCGGAGGACGTAGAGAGTTTGCTTTGGCTGCGGAACAAATCGGTTCGTTTAATGTTGCAAGAGCAAGAAGAAAGGCTACTATTGATTATCCGCCGATTGCTCGGGTTGATGTAAATGGTTTGTTGGTTGATGGGAATCGTTATGATGATGCTTTGTTTGCAAAAGCCGAAAATCTGACAGATGATATGTTGGAAGCATTACGAAATTATCAGTCTTCACCAAGTAATGATTCCGTGAAGCAAAAGGCTTTTGATGAATTGTGTGCGGTGGTTTTGACACAGGTGGAGATAAGTTATCGCTTGGTTGAAAAGGCAAATGCCGCTTATGAGGCAAATCTTTATGAACGTAGTGAGCTTAAAAAACAAGTACAAAATTTGGAAAAGAGAAAAAATTTAGCTAATAAAGAAAAGGTTGATTTGTTAAATTTAAAAGTAAAGCAAATGCAGGCTGATTATGACAGCGCCGAATATTTGGGCGAGAGAGCGGCTGCTTTGCGTGAGTTGTATTATGCTGCCGGTTTAGCTCCGTTTGATAAGACTGTTTTGAAACAATCAGTCGGTGAGATTGAGACAGTGCTTAAGCGGGCGTTTAATCAAGATATGGTTAAAATTTTGGCTGATGCTCAAAAACAGGAAAAGTGGGATGATGGCGGTAATTCTTGGGCTCATCAGGATAATTGGTTGGAAAATTTGGTTGATGAACCAAGAAAGACCATAAAGAAAAATGCTCAAAAACAGAAAGAAGTTGTTAAAACGGTGCAAGAGCCGATAGAAAGGGCAGAACCGGTTAGAAAAGTTGAGACGGCAAGAGTTGATTCCGAAGGCAAGACTATTATTCAGTTGGGGTCATATACTGATGTAGAAAATGCTGATGATGACAAAAAGGCACTTTTATCAGCTGTTAAATCTTTGTCAAAATATAATATTTATTTTGAGGATGCAGTGGTTAACGGAGTTACATATCACAGAATGGTGTTGAAACCGGAGCCCGAGAAAGTGGTCGATTTGTGCAATGAAATCATTGCTGCAGGTTATGATTGTCTGACCAGATAAAATATATTGTCAAAAAATAAAAATTGTTTTATAATCTTGTCATTATGCAGAACTCAAAGTGAGGGACAGTTTGATGGCAGATAATGATAAACTTGATAAGCTGTGGAAAAAAATACAGCAAAGTCAGGAAGAATATGATAACAAAAACGCTAGTGATAAAGAAATTGTCAGTTGGACGGCAGCGGCCAAAGATTTAAAAAACGATTTTGTATTCAATAAAAGCAATGATATAGGTTTTATCGGAAAAAATTTGGAGAATGGCAAATTTTCAGGTGAGGATTTGCATGATGCTAATTTTTCAGTTTCTAACTTAACTAATGTTGATTTTTCAAAAGCTGATTTACGTAATGTTGATTTTACCGGTGCGAATCTAACGGGGGCAAATTTGTCCGGTGCTGATTTGAGCGGGGCTGTTTTGTCTGGTGCGGTGTTGCATCATACTAATTTTACCGGAGCAAAAATGAAAGGGGTAAAATTAGTTGATGCCGATCTGGAAGATGCTATATTATTGGATATTGATATTGATAGTATCAGTTTGGAAGAATTGCAAAATTTGATTGAATATATCGCTAAATATTATCCTCATAAGCTTAATTTGCGAAAAATTAATTTAACAATGTTGAATCTTGCACAAATTGATTTGCGAGGGGTAGATTTGCGAGGGGTTGATTTTACCGGAGTAGATTTTACCGGAGTAAATATTGCTGAATTAGATTTAAGTGAATGTATAATTACGCCGCAACAAATTGCCCAGGCATTGGGGAGAGTTCCCGGTAGAGATGAATTGGCTAAAATTTTGGCTCCTAAAAAGAAAAAGAAAACGTGGCAAGGCATTGATATGAGCCAACTGTTTTTAGATGACGGTAAAGCTTTCGGAGTTTGGGATGCAACAAAAGATAAAGGTATCAGTATAGAGCAATTATTAAATGCCGGAAAAAAAATTTTCGGACATGGTCATAAGCCGGAAGTAAAAGACGAGGCTGCTTTGGCCGATGTAAAAAATCAACAAGAAATTCAGGCAAAATCTCATAATGATGAATTACGAAAGATTATTGAGGAACGCAAACAAAAGGAGTTAGCTGATCGTAAGCGACAAAAAGAGATAGAAAAATCCAAACAAAGTAATGAAACACCGATAAAGCCGAAAGAAGCCAGATTTTCCAGTGAAATTACTCAATCAAGTCGTGGTTATGATAAAGGGCGGTAATTGATGGGTGAGCTACAAAAAAGTGACAAATTAATCTCGAATAACAAGTTTAGATCATTGTTACAGGTTATAATAACGGTGATTGTTGTGTGGTTGTTGTTTTGGTTATTGTCAGGGATTTGTTTTGGAATATTAAATTTTTTGATAAAATCACAAAACGTAAAATTTAAATTCGGATTTGATTGGTTGGAGTATTTGTATAATCCTTTTTATATATTTTCGGTATATGATAGTTGGTGGGGTATTTTTATAAAAAGTTTGCGACATATAAATCCGAATAAAATAGTATTTATTCCTTTTGTAGCGATTACCGGATTGTTAGCAGCGGTTATCGTATTGTTGGCTCGACAAGAATATGCAGTGCGTTTATGGTATGTTTTGAATTTTCGATTTGCCAAAATTAAAGATGTTAAAAAAATGGGATTGATACGTAATACAGGTTTGGCGTTGGGCAGATTTGACGGATCTATACTGTCTGCTAAAATTAGTGATTCGATTTTATGTGTGGGGGAAATGGGGTCGGGTAAAACCTCAAGTGTGTCGATACCGTCGGTTTTGCAAACTGATGAAGCAAGTATTATAGCGGTTGATATGACGGGAAAGTTACCGCAATATACGGCAGGATATCGTTCCAAAATAGGAGAGGCTGTTTATTTTAATTGGGATATAAAAGATGATCCGAACAACAATTTATTTTATCCGCGTTGGAATCCTTTAGATGCGATGTTTTTGCCAGACAATTATGAAGCAAGGGACGAATATATCAGAAGAATTGCTACTTATTTGGTTGACATACACACAAAAGAACAAGAAAGTTATTGGAATTTGGCGGTTTATGAATGGGTGGTGACAATTTTAGGGTATTGGGTTGCAAAAATTACTCAAGCCGAGGCTAATGATTATTTTTTGGAAAAGTTAAAAGATGAAGGCCAATTGACTAAAGAAGATAAAAAAGTTTTGCTTAGTTATTATATTCATATGCCTAAAGATTTGGTAAAAAATGCAGTGGAGTTATTGGCAAGTGACGAATTAACGTTTGATGCTTATGTGCCGATAGGTAGTTGGGGCGGGGTTCCTGAACAATGGCAAGGTAAAAATTTATGTTTTGCAATGATAACCGATTGGATAGAGTTTAGTTATGGCAGTTCTTTAAGAAAAGAAGGGGAGGATTGGCATCAATGGACAGGTTCATTATTTGATGAGAGCAGAGTTTTTGCTTATGGTCCGAGAGTTATTGATGGATTTAATCGGGTTTTGCAAATGTCAGCACAACAAAGGGCTCTAATATGGTCACAAGCGGTTAAATCTTTTGAAATATTTAAAGATGATACAATTCGTGAAAGAACCAACGGAAATGATATTGATTTTGCGGTTGTGCGTGGCTTTTATGATAAAAATGAAGCAGAATGGCGGCCAATGACAATTTATTCTTTAGCTAATACTCCTAATTCGAAAATTGTAAACAGGATGTTTATTGATGAGATTTTGCAGTATGTTATGGATAAAAGTATGCCATTTGATGATAAGCCTTTGGTGCTGGTATTGGATGATGTAGGTCACAATTTGCGTTTGAATAATTTGATGAGAATATTGGAGAACGGCAAAAATAAAAATATTTCAGTATTGTTGTTATGTAACAGTTTGAGCTTGGTTGCTAATACATACAGTCGTGAAGAACTGGAAAAGATGATTAATAATACAAAATATAAAATTATAAAAGCGCCGGATAATCGTCATTTGAGCCAACAGATGGATAAATTGGCATCTTTTTCTACCGGTTTGGCAATGACCGGAAAAACAGGTAACGAGGCTGCTTATTTTCATAAACTGGCAAAAGATTTTAAATTGTGTAATTTGTTTCAAATTAATAATAAAAATTATCAAATTGTATTGGCCAGAGATTTTTATAATCGTCCCATTATAGCAGATAATATATTTTTTGCCGAAGATGAAAAATTTGCTAAATTGTCAGTTTATCCGGCTAATTATACTTTGCCGTTGCAAAAAGTTTTGCAGAAAACGGAAAATGATTTGATAACACCGGAATTCGTCGGGGTGTCGGAATGATAAAAAAAGATAGTGATAAATCCGTAAATAATGAGGACACATTATTTTTTTCGCAAGTGAAACGTCCTTTGGCAGATATGTTGCGCCCCAAAAGTTTGGATGATGTGGTCGGGCAAGACCATATTATCGGAAAAGATGCTCCTTTGGGGAGAATGCTAAATTCCGGCAAGGTTAATTCTTTTATATTATGGGGCCCGCCGGGATGCGGAAAAACTACTATTGCCCGGTTGGTTGCCGAGAATAGTAAGTTATATTTTGAACAAATATCGGCAGTTTTTTCCGGGGTGGCTGATTTGAAAAGAGTTTTTCAATATGCCAAAGAACGCCGTGCTAATCAGGGCAAAGGCACTTTGTTGTTTGTTGATGAAATTCATCGGTTTAATAAATCTCAACAAGACGGATTTTTGCCTTATGTTGAAGACGGCACAATTATTTTAGTCGGGGCGACAACAGAGAATCCTTCATTTGAACTCAATTCAGCGCTATTGTCACGCTGTCAGGTAATGGTATTAAATCGGCTTACTCCTGATGATTTTGAAATTTTATTACAACGTGCCGAAAAATTGACTGGCCGTAAATTGCCGGTTGATAGCGAGGCGCGAGAGTTTATGAAAGAAACCGCCGACGGTGATGGTCGTTATATTCTTAACATGGCTGAAAGTGTGTGGAACTATGCCCAGGAAGGGGAAATTTTTGACAAAGACGGTATTGTTAAAATCATTCGTTCTCGTTCTCCGGTTTATGATAAAGGTCGTGACGGGCATTATAATTTGATTTCTGCAGTGCATAAATCATTGCGCGGATCTGATCCAGATGCTGCTTTATATTGGGTTGCAAGAATGTTATCTTCCGGGGAAGATCCCAAATATATTTTGCGGCGATTAACCAGATTTGCCATAGAAGATGTATCATTAGCCGAGCCGGGTGCGGTGGTTCAAGCGATTGCTTGTTGGGAAACTTATGAAAGACTGGGATCACCGGAGGGAGATTTGGCTATTATGCAATTAACCGCTTATTTGGCAACAGCACCAAAATCAATCGGAGTTTATAAAGCCGCTCATGCAGCATTTGACCTGGCTAAAAAGACCGGATCATTGATGCCTCCGAAAAATATATTAAATGCTCCAACCAAATTAATGAAACAATTGGGGTATAGTGATGGTTATGAATATGATCCGGAATGTGAAGACGGTTTTTCCGGAGCTAATTATTTTCCGGAAGAGATGAGCAGAGTCAAATTATATTATCCTGTTGAAAGAGGTTTTGAGCGCGAAATTAAAAAACGGGTGGAATATTTTGAAAATTTACGTAAAGAAAAGCAAAAAAGTAAAAAATAAATTTTAATGGAATCGAATTACATTTAGAGAATCTTAAGAAAGTGGAGTCAGACTCAAGGATAGTAGAATCGGTTTTTAGGCTTGTAACAGGTCTAAAAATGTGATATAATTATTATGTTAGGATAACGTTATTTACTAGTAAAGGACTGACAAGGATGTTAGTTAAAGGGTGGACAATTATGGGAACTTGTGTCTCATCGTATGGTAATACGATGG